>Ga0209099_1000022_pt1 | contig 179860 bp, 194 predicted proteins | sample AD_JPNHW2_MetaG_FD_184430 | JGI IMG/M metagenome (GOLD analysis project Ga0209099, IMG submission 184430) | Active sludge microbial communities of municipal wastewater-treating anaerobic digesters from Japan - AD_JPNHW2_MetaG (SPAdes) (version 2) | ecosystem: Engineered > Bioreactor >...
ATCTCAATCTCCGGTTCGTTCCCCGGCACTTCAAAGAAGATGCAGGAAACATCCTCGCCGAGCGCAACGGCAAGGAACTTGTCACGCGGGACCATGTACCGCTGTTTACCCATCGCGAGGATAACTGCCCGACCGGAGGGACTGAGATAGGCACTGCCGGAAACAACCGGTGTCTCTGGTACGAGTTTCGGTTTTTTCAGGATCGGCACGTGGTCCCCGACAAAGAAGAGCATCCCGAGTTCTTCGGGGCAGATGTAATGCAGGTCGCCCCAGATGCGGATATGTACCCGGCCTTCGTCACCGCACATGATCTGGCCGGCAGCGTAGGCTGTCATGCTTTCCCTCCGATCATCTCCGACGCTTGAGGCAGGGATTTATGTCCGTATGTCAGATTTTGTTTGGCAGTCTCACCGGTAGTTAGGGGTAACGAGCTGGGTGAGCTGCCACTTTTCCGTTTCAGTTCTGCAAATTCCTGCCGGGTCACGATCTTCCAGTGCCCGTCTTCAACCATGACCTGCCCGATTCCATAGAATCCGGTCTTCTTCTCGTATGCATCGACAGCTTCCTGTGTGACGATGAGCGGTTCGTGTGTTGTCTGGTTCATTGCTTTCACCGTTTTTTCCATGCATTCCATGACGATTCAGCGATTTTTTGGAAATTCACATCCCGTTGTTCCTAATTCTGGTTCTGGTCGGTCCGTCCGGATTGAGCCATGGCTATTGTCCGGCCATGTGCCGTTCTTCTCGAAACGGCAGGTGGCCTCCTGGACTCGCATCATAACAAAAATCCGTGTGGAGATTACGCGGTACTACTGACGATCACCAAAGTACGTAAAGAGAGAGAATACCGGGGCATGGCTGTCCGTCAGTTTGCACCACTGGCCCGTGTTCATGCTGCATCCGGTTCCGGACGCAACGCTGTTCATCTCAACCTGGCACTTTTTCTGGGCACGGGGTCCGGGCTCGCGGAACAAATCAATGATCCGATCCTTGATCGAATTTGCCGCAGCCCTTATCCGTTTACCCGTCTGTGTGAGGAAGTAGCACAGCATTGTAATATTTTTATAAATCCGCAATTGCTTAAAGGGTTTTCTGAACCAGCGGGTTAGATGGCCGATTTTTGTCATACAAGTGTAAGACATTTGGCTGATTTTGCTGCACCAGAATACGGTGCGCGGCTGTTATTTTGGAAAAATGAAAAGACTATCATCAATATTGTGGTCGGAAGTTTTGGAGGGGCGGGAGGTGCCGCAAAATGATAAAAAACACTTGGCCGATCGAATAATGACGAACGGTTGCGGGAAGAAATTAAAAGGAAATTTGATTCATGCTGATGACATTCCAAGTCGTGTGCGCCACAATGGCGGGTAATAAATTCCGTTCATTTAGAAGATAGAGGGTACCGTAAATCATGAACAGAAAAAATCTCAAATAAAAATTTAAAATTTGAGGATTATCATGCACAGAGGTTAAAAGATATGAAGTGAGGATTAAACCAACGAAACAAAAAATGCACACTACCCAATTTATTTTTATAACTCTTGAAAAAAATAGGAAAAACAGCGTTAAAAAAAATCCTTGAGCTATTTGTTCTGAAAATGGGGCTAACAATATGGAATCGACAGCAAATGGAATATCTGTTATCGGAACGATGGGGAATGTGTTGAAAAAGTAGTTACAAAACAATATCCATGCAAAATATGCAAGAACAATTAAGATAATCGGAATGAAAATCGTTTTCCACGACGACCTAACTTCTAATTTCATGTCATCTGCAATTAAAGTATAAATGTCTCTGATGGATTTTGGAAACCAACCAATAATTGTTGAACGAAAGACGAAGATACCAATAATCATTAGTTGTACTGGAATGAGAAATAGGTCCATATTTGAAATGTCACTTATTTCAAAATAAAAATGTGTTAATTCACTTTCGAATCATCGAACTGAATCTAACTTTTTAGCCGCTTCTGCTTCCGGTATATCACAATCTCGCCCTCCCCATGCCGGAACGTGCCGGAACCATGCCGGAATCCCCGGGATGTGTCATAGAAGGAAACAACAGCAAACACCGAGGATACCGGCCAGCCCGTTGAACAGCCGTCAGGGATCTCCCCGGTTCATCGGAGCCGTGCCGCGATGTGCCGCAATCATGCCGCGATCATGCCGGCACGATCTCAAATATTCTGCCGCCGTTTTTCAAAAAAGCCCCGATATCCCTCACAGGGCGGATACCCGGCTCTGCGTGCCATGCCGCGATGTGCCGCGATCATGCCGCGATGGCAAACCCCCCGGGAAAAAACAACAGGATTCCCGTGGAATCTGGCAAACGCCCACGGGGGATTCGGTTTTTACCGGGAACCCTCACCTTCCTGAATGGGGAAATGCCGGAACGCGGGGAGCAGCAGGTACCGGGTAATCTTCCCGTCCTTTTTTACCCCGACCGCGTTCCACGCAACCAGCCTGCTGAGGTCCTGGCGGGCGGTGCGTTCAGCGCACCCGGCCAGCTGAGCCAGTTCAGAGGACGTGACAGATTCATGCGTCTTCAGGAATTCAATCGCCAGTTTTTGCCGGTCGTTCAGCAGATCGGGCTGGTCGAGAAGCACATTCACCGATGAACGCCGGAAGGTAACCATGAAGTCCTCGTCCTGCTCATGAAACTCCGGTTCCGGCACACCGAGATCCCGACAGACACGGATCATCTTCGTTGTTCCCGATCCCCATCGCTCAATATACTTGATCCGGAACAGCAGGTCCGCGATGAGCCGGTTCCTCGGCTTTGAACTGTGCCGTCGTTTCAGCGACTCGATCGTGAGGGTCGGGGGGAGCAGCCCGGGGTTCAGGATCTCCAGCGAATTGGCAAAAATGCTGACCTGCACATTCCCCGATGACTGATAGTCCCGGTGACAGACAGCATTGATGACCGCCTCTCGGAAAGCATCCGGTGGATACTCCCATGACTCTTCCCGCTCGAACTTTTCCTTCGGCATCCATGCGGCCTTTGCGATATTGTCGCGAATGAATAACTCTGTCTGGTCGATCTGCCCGACAACCGCTCCGCCGATGACTTTCATGTTCGCATAGGGCTGGGTGACATCATCGCCCCGGAATTTGGCGCAGCGGATCTCTGCAGAGTCAATGAATCTCTGCGGATTCCTGCCAAAGAAGAGAATGGCCGCATTGGTGAGTCTGCCATCATTGAGGAGTTCAAGGGAATCGAGCGCCGTCTCTACCGGGGTATCCGGATCCAGGTCAATTTGCCGGACCTGTCGTGCCCGAGTAAGGTAGGATTTCACGAGAGCAGGATCAATGTCAGCAAGGGTTGCACCGGCACAGATATCCCGGTCCCACACATATCCCTGCTGCTCCATGATCATGCGGGTGAGAACATCCGGCGGCATCTTCACGCTCTCGCTGCCGCTCCGGATGTACGGAACCCCGTCAACAAAATAGGGTTTGTGTGTTCCCTCGCTGATGATCACTTCGATGAAGGATTTGCCGTCATCAGACCGCTCACGGATCTCCGGTATGATCTCGGGCTTGAGTTTCTGCCGGATCTTCTGGGAAACTTTCAGGAGGGTGGAGTCAGCGACCGTGAGCCCGACCACACGGCCATCGGGCCTCACACCAAAGAAGAGACTGCCGCCCCGGTGATTCAGGAATGCACAGATATCAACGAGCGCCGCGTCCAGTTCGGCGAGGGATGCTTTCAGCTCCACGGTTTCCGATTCCTGGTATTTCATCGCTGGCGTTCCTGGACTCATGGTGGTTCACGGAATAATTTCAATCCGGTTGTTGGATGCCACCCCATAAAAAGGGTAGTATTAATATTCGCGCTCTAGGATTGCTTGTTTATCACGGTCTGTTCCTTCTCCGGATTTCCCCCTCATTGACACCAGCCTTAACATTTTTGTTAATTTTGGTGTACGCAAGGGGGAAAATTTTACGACACCTTACACTACAATCTCGCCCTTTGCCACCTTGTCCTCAAACTTCGCGATGAACCGCTTGAGTGATCCCGTGTTTCTGAGTATGCTGTCGTGAATATCGTCTTCGGCTTCGGTTGCCTGTTCGGTTAGCGATCGCCCGCAGGAATTGCAGAACTCGGCCATGGGCCCGTTGATGAGCTTGCAGTGCGGGCACTGGCGGGGCTCGATGCGTAATTCGCTCATCCCTTCGCCCGTCTCGGTTTCCGTGATCCCGTAGGTCCGCAGCATCTCGTTGTCGATATCCTTGCCCGTGAGGTGGGCGTAGGTCTGGAACATGTTGGTCGTGAGGCTGCCCCACATCATCAGCTTGATGACGCTCTCGGACACGTTTTCTTTGATGAGGTGAGTGATGCGGGAATGACGGAAGATATGCGGGGTGATATGCTTCTGGATCCCGGCCCGCTTCGCAAGCCGTTTGAGCTGCATGGCCACGGACCCGTGCGTGAGGGCCGTCTGGTGTTCGGTGATGAAGACCGGCATTTCGTTGGTGACCGGTTTTGCCGGGTAATCGTTCTTCCATTTTGCCAGGGCCTCGCGGGACATGATGAGCCGGACGTACCGGGGCTTGCCGGTCTTGAAGTTCACGTTCGCGATAACGCCCCACTTGTCGAATGTGAGGTCCCCCCATTTCATTCCCCCGATCTCACCGATGCGGAACCCGCCTTCGTAGAGCATCATGATGATGGCCCGGTCGCTGCTGCGGGTGCAGGCGCCAACCATCGCGGTAATCTCTTCGGTCGTGAGCAGGTCCGAGGCAACCTTGGTCATGGTCTCGTGATGGGGTGTCTTGAGGGCCTTGAGTTTCTTTTCCGGGATTGCGATGTACTCGTTCTCGATGAGCCAGAGGTAGAACTGTTTGAGGATGATCATGTGGTCCGTAATGGTGTTCTTCATGAACTCCCGGCCACGCTTGCTCCTGCCGGATTTCAATGCTGCAATGCCGGCATAGAGTGCAGCCATATCGTTTTTCTCGAACGGGCCGATGAAGCGTCGCCAGCCGACGAGTGTGTACGTGATTTTGTACGCACGTTTGGTGCTGGTGTTGCGGGACGATTGCAGCTCAGCTATGAAGGACCGGATGAGCGTAACATCACGTTCGGTAATTTTTCCTTCCTTCAACGCTCTTGCAAAAGATCGTTCGGGGTAATCTGCCTTGATCTGATGAAAGGCATCATTGGAAATAGCACGTGGGGTACGAGCTGTCATAAGACAGCGTGTGTGGATGGGCTAAAAGAAGTTTACTGTAGATTCGAACACAATGTTCGAAAGCCCCAGCCGTGATTTGAACACGGGACCTGCTGATTACAAGTCAGCCGCTCTGCCAACTAAGCCACTGAGGCGCCATACTATTTTGACATTCGATAGTAAAAAAGATGGTGCCCGGTGACCTCGTCTTGCCTCTGCTAACCGGTGCAACAAAACGAAAAATTCCGGATTTGAGTATAATACAAATATCTTATACCCCCTGGCACTGACGTAGTAATACAGATGGCCCAACTGACCGTGGATATCGGGGGCAGCCCGGGTGTCGGCTGCCGCGGTTTCTGCGAATACTGTTATTTCAAAAAAGTCCGGGGGGTACAGCCTCTCGGGTGCCGGTACTGCCTGCCATTCAAGAAAGGCTGCGACTACTGCACCCGGGGCGTGAAGGAGGAGTATGCCGGGTTCAAAGACCTCCGGACCATCGCGGACGAAACGCTTGCAAGCCTCCAGTCGAAACAGGGCGAGATCGAGCGGATCACGATCAGCGGTGGCGGCGATCCGAGTTGTTACCCACACTTCAAAGATCTCATCGAGCTGCTCGGGAGCACTGAGGCCCCCCTCCATATCGGATACACAAGCGGGAAAGGCTGGGACGACCCCGCTATTGCTGACCTCCTCATCGAAAATGGGCTCACAGAAATTTCCTTCACGGTCTTTGCCACCGACCCGAAACTCCGGAAGAAGTACATGCACGACCCGACTCCCGAGGCATCGCTCGCGATCCTCGAAAAGCTCTGCGGGGCAGTGGACGTCTATGCGGCAACCGTTGTCCTCCCGGGGGTGAATGATGGGAAGGTGCTCGAAGCGACCTGCCAGTGGCTCCAGGACCGGGGGGCAAAGGGCCTGATCCTGATGAGGTTTGCGAACGCCACCGAACAGGGGCTCATTCTCGAGAACGGTCCGGTCATGGCGAACCAGAACGTTCAGAGTGTGGAATCATTCCGGGACATGATCACAGACCTTTCCAGAAAGTTCACCATGAAGATATCCGGCACGCCCCTCTGGGACCCGGAGATCGGTTCACCGTTTGCAATCCGCTACGAGCCGGAGCTTCTCGCAAAACTCCCGAGGGTGACAAAACGGGCAAGCGTGGTCAGCGGGAGCATTGCCACACCATTCATCGACACAATCCTCTCAGCGTGTGGTTCGGATGTACCGGTTGTACCGGTCAAAAAAGAGATCGCCTGCCTGATCACTGCTGACAATCTCAGACAACTGGATCTCGCAGCACTCGAACCCGTGGTCATCATCCCCGGCCGGGCCTTCGTGCATGATGCCGAAGCTGAAGAGATACTCTCACGAGACGGAACCGGGCGTACGGTGATCCGGGGGCCGGAGATGCTGACTGCTGATGCCGAGACCAGCATGGGTATGACCCGCGATCAGGTGCTGGAATTGGAGATGACCGGTTTTTCGGATCTTATCCGGCTGATCAACCAGTACGGTATTTCCCGGTAAAAATCGTATGGAATACTCACCATTGTGTGATTGTTACTACAGGACAAAGATACTACCCTAATCACAGGTTTTTAAAAAAATCGATCGAAAAGAGCCAGACAGATCCCATTAAAGATCCTAGAATAGTATGCTGCGAGAGGGTTACGATCCCCCGATCTCCAGATCTCTCAAAGCCTGAACAATGAATAAAGTTCAACAACCCTATGAGTCTGGCGCCCTAACCAGCTAGGCCACCGCAGCACAAAAGTGCATAATAAAAACGCCGTAAAAATTATTAAAGGTATTCATGCAGCGTCGGGATAAACGCCTCATTGTCTTTTCTGCTGCATAACGATGTTAACGGCTGCCGTGATCGCTGCAACTTTCTTGCCCTGATCGAAGGAACCCGCCAGCGTCTGCATCCGGGTCTCCTCGTCACGCTTGTACCGTTCGAGGGTGTTCATGATGTGCTCCTCCTGCAAAAAGTGCGTGTGGGTATTTCCCTCAATGAACTGCTGGTTGTTCATAATCGCATAGTGGAGCGGGAGCGTGGTCTTGATACCGAGCACAATATATTCAGAGATCGCCCGGCGCATCCGTTTGATCGCCTCCGGCCGGGAGCTGTCCCACGCACAGAGTTTTGCGATCATCGAGTCATAATTGGGGGGGATCGTGTACCCCATGTGGATACCGGAATCGACCCGTATGCCAGGACCCCCCGGCGACCGGTAACGCACAATCTTCCCCGGATCTGCCGAGAAGTTATTGAGCGGGTCCTCGGCATTGATCCGACACTCGATCGCGTGACCCCGTATTGAGAGATCTTCCTGTCCGAAGGCAAGCGACTCGCCGGCAGCGATTGCGATCTGCTGCTTGACGAGATCGACTCCCGTGATGATCTCCGTGATGGTGTGCTCCACCTGGAGCCGCGTGTTCATCTCCATGAAGTAGAAGTTGTCCTGGCTGTAGAGGAACTCGACCGATCCGGCATTGGAGTAACCGGATGCCTTTGCCACTTTGAGGGCTGCCTTCGACATGCGCTCCCGTAGTTCAGGGGTCATGATCGGCGATGGTGCCTCCTCGATCAGTTTCTGGTGCCGGCGCTGGATCGAGCACTCGCGGTCGTAGAGGTGAACCGCATTCCCGTGCTCGTCCGCCAGTACCTGGAACTCGATATGCCGGGGTTTGATAAGGTACTTCTCGATGAAGACGGTTGCATCGCCAAACGCAGATTTGGCGATCCGCTGGCTTGCGGTGATCGCCTCATCGAGCGCTTTCTCATCGTTGACGATCTGCATGCCAATCCCACCACCCCCGGCGCTGGCCTTGACGATGACCGGGTAGCCAATGGAAGCGGCAATCTTCTTTGCATCGTCAATGGTGCTGATGCCCCCATCCGTTCCCGGGAGAACCGGCACACCGGCCTCCTTCATCATCTGCTTGCTGCCGATCTTGGACCCCATCGCCTTGATCGTCTTCCAGCGCGGGCCGATGAACGTCACGTTCTCTTCAAGGCAGAGCTTCGCAAACCGGTAGTTCTCGGCAAGGAACCCATAGCCGGGGTGGATCGCCTCAGCACCGCTCTTCTTTGCGATGTCTAGGATCCGCTCCATGTTCAGGTAACTTTTGGAGGGGTGGGCTTCACCAACATGGAAGGCTTCGTCCGCGTACTTGACATGGAGGGCGTTCTTGTCGGCATCGGAATAGATCGCAACGGTCTCAATGTCGAGCTCACGGCAGGCCCGCATCACCCGGATCGCAATCTCGCCGCGGTTGGCGATCAGGAGTTTCTCAAAAAATTTCATTGCACCACCAGCAGGACATCGCCATTCTGGACGACATCGCCGGTATCGACAAAGATCTCGGTGACCTTACCGTCGACCGGGCTGTGAATCGGGTTCTCCATCTTCATTGCTTCAAGGACAATGAGCGGGTCGCCTTTCTTTACCGTGCTGCCGCGGCTGACCATCACCTGAAGCACCATGCCCTGCATGTTGCTCTTGATCCCGCCGGCATAATCACCGCGGGGGATCTTGGTCTGGGGCGTAACGCTCCCGACCTCCACACAATTCCCTCCAACGGAGATGATCTTGACCGAGAAGACTTCCCCGTCCACCTCGACCTCCATGATGCCGGGCATGGCTGTATCGACCTTGGGGGCCAGCTGCTTCTGCGGGAGTGCTTCTGCGGTTTTATCGCCTTTCAGGAAGGCCGGGGCAATCGCCGGGTAGATGATGTAGGTGAGGATATCCTCCTCTTTTTTGACAAGGCCTGCCTTCGTCGCCTCGTCCTTCATCTTTGCATACGAAGGTTCCAGCAGGTCTGCCGGCCGGCATGTGATCACGGCCTCATCGCCGATGATGAGGGCGCGGATCTCATCAGATATGGGTGCCGGGGATTTCCCGTACAGGCCCCGGACGTAGTCCTTGACTTCCTTCGTCACATTCTGGTACCGTTTGCCATTGACGAGCACGTTTAAGACCGCCTGCGTGCCCACGATCTGGCTCGTGGGTGTGACGAGCGGCGGGTACCCGAGATCCTTACGGACCCGGGGAATCTCGGCCAGCACTTCATCCCACCGGTCGAGTGCATCCTGCTCCTTGAGTTGCGAGACGGTGTTGGAGATCATCCCACCGGGGAGCTGGTAGATCAGCACATCACTGTCAATCCGTTCTGATATCGGGTCGACCAAACCGCCATACTTCTCCCGAATCTGGAGACAGAGGTTGCGAACCGCACGGAGCTTGATCAGATCGATGCCAGTATCGCGGGGGGTGTCTTTCAGCGACGCCACAACACTTTCGGTTGGCGGCTGGGAGGTACCCATGGAAAATGGAGACATCGCGGTATCGAGGATGTCAACCCCGGCCTCGATTGCCGCCTCGTAGCTCATCGGAGCGATCCCGCTCGTGGAGTGGGAATGAAGGCAGACCTTCACGTCAACGGATTTCTTGATACCGGTGATGAGTTCACGTGCCGCTGCCGGCATGATGAGACCGGCCATGTCCTTGATGCAGATCGAGTCGCAGTCAAGGGCATAGAGTTCCTTTGCCATCACGATGAACTTCTCTGTGCTGTGGACCGGGCTTGTGGTATAGGAGATGGTTCCCTGCAGGTGAGCACCCGTCTTCTTGATCTGTTGCATCGAGCGCTTCATGTTCCGGATATCGTTCAGCGCATCAAAGACCCGGAAGATGTCAACCCCGTTCTTGTGCGAGGCGTCAACGAACTTATCAACCACATCATCCGGGTAATGGCGGTAGCCCACGAGATTCTGGCCGCGGAGGAGCATCTGGATAGGGGTGTGCTTCAGTTCTGCCTTGAGTGCACGGAGCCGGTCCCAGGGATCATCGTTTAAGAACCGGATGCAGGTGTCAAACGTTGCACCTCCCCAGGCTTCGACAGAAAAAAATCCGCAGTGATCGATCTCCCTCGCCAGAGGGATCATATCCTCAGTCCGGAGCCGGGTCGCGATCAGCGACTGGTGAGCATCCCGGAGTGTGGTATCAGTAATCAGGATTTTTTTTGAGTTGGGGGAATGCATGGAGGAGACCTCAAGCGGGCAGCAAAATTATGTACAGCCTCTAAAAATTCATCGGTAAAGTATAAAAAATTCACTAGCGTGAAGAATGACGATGAGAACAATTCCTCCTGCAAGGAGACTTGCAATGACATCGCGGCGTGTTGTTTCAAACACAGGACAGAGCGACCCGCCGTTCCGGTAGCCCCGGACGGCCAGGAGTTCTGCGGTTTCGTCAGCCCGCCTGAGGGCGTTACTGACAAGCACGATTCCCATCGATACAATCCGGTTCGCGCTTATGGGCCGTTGTTTTAATTTCTCTGCTAGGAGGATTGCATGGAAATCAGAAACAAGCATGTCCATTGCCTGCATGCCCATATCTGCAACCAGACCCAGCTCGAACCCGGCTCTCTCACCGAACAACCAGACACCCAGCCGCAGGAACTCTCCTCTCTTCTGTTCGGAATAAACCCAGACCCCGATGAGAATGATCGCCACCATCCGGATAAAATACGAGAGCCCGTCTCCCCCGCTTACGCTCAACACGACTGCAAAAAACCCCATGAATAGAGCGAGCGCCAGAAACAGCCGGCCGTGCTTTTCGAGCGACAGGTGCCTGGCAAAGACGATGCACCAGACTCCGGCTGCAAGGGCCCCAAAAAGACTGAAGAATGCAGTCAGCGAGAGGAGTACGGCAACCCCGATCCGCAACCTTACGTCCTGCATGCAGCCTCCACCAGATCACCGGGCGCAATATTTTCCGGGCTCTTACCGGCAGCGAGCAGGCGCCGGACCAGTTCCGGGGCGTGCTGCCAGGAGGAAAGGGCATCCGGCACCCGGCCCCGGGAAACGAGCCGGCCGTTCACAATCTCCCAGATGTAATCCACCCGGGGAAAGGTCTGTTGTTCATGCGTCAAGACGATCGTGATCCCGGTCTTTCGTTCTGACAACTGCCGGCACACCCGTTCTTTCTCTGAGCAGTCCAGGGAACTGAAGGGTTCATCGAGAATCAGGAGATCGTAGGTGCGGGAGAGAAGGCAGGCCAGGTGGAGGCGCTTGAGCTCTCCCCGGCTCAGTTTCAAGGGGGAGAGGGTGTCCCTTCCGTGAAGTCGTATGTCTGCAAGCACATCACCCGGATCAACTCCCCATGATTCACATTCCTCCCGGACCGTCAGACCGGTGACCTGGTATTCAGGAAACTGGAATGAGAGCATGACCGACATGATCCCGTCCCGTGCAACCGTGCCGGATGCAGGTACGAGCAGGCCTGCAAGTACCTGGGCGAGCGTCGTCTTCCCGGATCCCACATCCCCGCTGACAAGATGAATACCTTCAGAAAAGATCCCGTCAGCCAGAACCGACCAGTCTCCTGCACCTGTACCCCGGTTCGCCACCACCCCGTTCATGACGAGTTTCATGTGCCGCACCTCCAGGAAAGGGGATAGAATGGCGTACCATTGAGCCGGGAAAAAACTTCCTGCGGTGACCCAAAGAGGCGCACCGTCCCTGCATCAAGGTAAAGGACCTGATCGCTCTGTGCCGCAACTTCCATCTGCTGGGTGCACTGGAGAACATTCGCAGTTCCGCTCCTTTTGATCAGCTGCCTGAGCGCTGCGGTCCTGGTTGCATCGAGATGGGAATCGCATTCGTCAAGGATAAGTACTGACGGTGTGTGAACAAGGGCCGCAGCAACGGCAACCAGGATCTTCTCGCCACCGGATAATTCCCGTATGGATCGATCCTGCAGGTGCCGGATACCGCATAGTTCAAGGCATCGTTCGACCCGATCCCCGGTCTCCGTGCATGACATACTGCGGAAACGGAGCGGGGAGGCAACCTCGTCCCCCACCGTGTCGAAGAGTATGTTCCGGTCCGGGAACTCGTTCACCCACCCGATCTCGGCATACCGGGGAGACCGGTCGCCGATAAGGACCGAGCCGGCTTCCGGCAGGTCAATACCGGTACAGAGCCGGAGAAAAGTCGTCTTCCCACTGCCATTGGGACCGATAATTGAAGTGAGGCCGGGCGGAATATCCAGTGCATCGACCGCCAGGTGCCGGTAGCAGAGCGAGCGGATTGTGATCATGACAACCGTTCTGCAATCAGGTATGCCGCACCAGCCTTGATCACGTCCCCGATAATAAAAGGGGCGACCCCTGCAATTACTGCCGGTACCAATCCTATACCAAGAGAGATGACGAGCCAAGTCACGCCGAACAGGTAGATGATGACAGTACCAAGAGCAATCCCGGCAATGTGGAGATAGTTTGATTTACGCTCGTACGCCAGTCCCACGACAAGGGCCGCGAATATAAACCCGATCAGGTACCCCCCGGTAGGACCCAGCAGGGCACCGGGCCCGGTCATGCCATTATGAAAGATCGGGAGGCCCAGTGAGCCAAGCAGGATGTAGAGTGCGACCGGAATTGCCGCGTACCGTTTCATCACGACACCCGTGAGAAGGACGAAGAGGGTCTGGAGCGTGAACGGCACCGGGATGCTGGGGACGGAGATCCAGCCCCCGAGGGCGATCAGGCCGATACAGGCTGCAGAATAAGCTAAAATTCGTGATCTCTTCGGATCGCCAAACATCGTCAACCTAATAAAAAATGGTGGTTGACGATAAAAAAATAGCGGCGTTTATTGGTGGAAACAGTCACCGGCAATGACCCGTTCGAGCCTTCCGTTCTCTTTACGGATGATCAGGGCCCCGAACTCGTCAATATCCACGGCATCGCCTTCGAAACTGTTCTTCAGGGTCCGGATCTGGACCCGGTTCTCGAGCGTGCATGAGATGCTCTTCCATTCCTGGATGATCGTGTCGTACTCCCCGCTCTCAACGAGCAGGAACCGACTCTCGAACTCCTTGAGGATACGGGCAAGGAGTGCGGCCCGATCAACCTCATGGCCCAGTTCGATACTGATGGAGGTGATCCGATCCTGTAATTCCGGTGAGAAATTACTGATGGGGACGTTCACATCGATGCCGATGCTCAGGAGTGCATGGTGCACCACATCTGCCTCAGCTGAAAGTTCGAGCAGGAGGCCCGCTACTTTCTTGTTCCCGATGAAAACATCGTTCGGCCACTTGATCAGAGCCCCGATATCGTACTCTTTTCTGATTGCCCGGGCCACAGCGATCGAACCGGCCATCGTGATCATGAAGATGTGATCCACGGGCATGTGGGGTTTCAAGATGATCGTGATCCAGATTCCGCCGCTCGGAGAGACCCAGGCCCGGCCCATCCGACCAACACCCCCGGTCTGCTCCTCAGCAATGATCACCATGCCATGCAGTTTCCCGATATCGCTATCTGTTGTGAGCTGCTTGCCCACGTTGATAGTCGAGGGCGTATTCTCAATATACCGCATCTTCTTCCCGATCACCTGGGTCTGGAGTTTCTTGTGGATCTCGTACGGGAGGAGCTTGCTGCTCGTCCGCGTGAGCCGGTACCCTTCCTTCTGGGACGATGAGATGTCATAGCCCATCATCCGGAGTTCGTTGATATGTTTCCACACCGCCGAGCGGGTCATTCCCATCTCGGTACTGATGGCCTCGCCGGACAAGGGTCCTGTTGCACGTTCAAGGATCTCAAGCACTTTGAAAGCCGATTCTGGCATCCGATCACCTCTTGGCATCGATCTGTTCTGAATCAATGGGGCAGGGATCCTTCCCACAGACCTGTTTGATGATTGCCGACTGGTTCTCCATCAGCGTTGCCAGGTCAAAGATCCCGGTGATATCGACGATGCCAATTGCACCGATGGCGTTTCCGTCATCATCCCGTAAGGGTGTGACTCTGACCGGGACTCCCTTGTAAGGTCCGCTCGAAGGCGTTACCTGGATCTGCTGGTTCTTCTGGATTGCCTCTAACAGGATGGGGCCGTTGTAGTGCCGATCGATTACCATGCCGTTCTCCACACGGATCCCGTCCATGTCCCGGGTTTTTGCCGTAACCGGGAGGCGATGGATCAGTTCATGAACTGCGAGGACAATGGGTTCAAGATCATCGGCCCCAGCACTGCAGGATAATGTATACCGGTCCATAGGAGTATCTCATACTCTTGGTCATTCTTTAGCTAGAAGAAGATTGCGCAAGGAAAACACCATGCGTCGCCGGAATAAAAGATGACTGATCGATGGACGGCACCAAGTGCACTGTCGTAATATCGCACAACTGAAAACCAGAATTGTCAGAATAAGGTCTGCGTTCCTTTGCAGCAGAATTTTTTGAGGAAGGCCCGGGATGGATATTCATGGACGCTGGTCACAATGATCTTCCCGCTGCCCAGCGAATATTCAAGGATCACATCAGCAGAGCCCGACGCACCGAGGCATACCCCCCCATGGGAGGGGAATGTGCCATCGCATTCGATTCGTTCCGCATCGTAATCCTCGATCAGTTCGGCACCCGTTGATCCCATCTCACACCGGATCTGTGCAGGATGAAAGTCATGGGTATAGGTCACCGGAAACGGGAGCCAGTCATAGACACCGGGTTTTTCGATCGCCGCCCCGAAGACCAGCAGGTGGCCACCCCCCTCAACGAATCTCCGGATCCGTGATGATGAGGCTCGGAGGGCAGGCAGCAGGTTTGTGTACTTCGCGTTACCAAAACCGGTCGGGATGATCAGGCAGTTGAACTGCCCGCGGAAGAAGGGAGCGGCAAGCATCTGGGGCGTTACAAGTTCGCATACCGCCCCGCACTCCTCGATATACCGGGAAAAATGCTGGACCGTCTCCCAGACAAAACCGACCCGGCAACTCATCCCTTGATCACTCCGATGGGGGAAAGCCGGGCCACGAGCCGGGAGATGCCCACATCGTGTACCACCTTTACCACTTCATCGCTGGACTTGTACACTTCCGGCGCCTCATCGACAAGGGCATTGTCGCTCGGTGCCCGGACCATGATGCCTTTACTGAGCAGGTTGTCGGAGATATCTTTGCCGCTCAGCTGCTTCTTCGCCTGTGACCGGCTCATGATCCGGCCGGCCCCATGGCAGGTGCTGCCAAAGGTCCGGTCCATAGCCACCTGCGTACCTTTCAGAACAAAGGAGGAGGTGCCCATGCTGCCGGGGATAATCACCGGCTGGCCGATGGCCGCGAGTTCGGGCGGAAGATCCGGTGCGCCGGGCCCGAATGCCCGGGTCGCGCCTTTGCGGTGTACGCAGACCATGCTGCGTCTCCCGTCTACGGTATGCTCCTCCATCTTTGCGACATTGTGCGCCACATCGTAGACCAGCGGCATCGATTCATACTCGATATGGAACATCCGGCCCAGGACCTGACGAACCGTATGGGTGATCATCTGCCGGTTAGCCCAGGCATAGTTTGCCGAGGCCGCCATGGCACCGAAGTACTGCCTGCCTTCAGGGGATGTGAGGGGAGCACAGGCCAGCTGGCGGTCGGGAAGCGTGATCTGGTATTTTTTCGTTGCACCCTCAAGGATCTTCAGGTGGTCCGTGCAGGTCTGGTGCCCGAGTCCCCGGGATCCACAGTGGATCATGCAACAGACCTGCCCGGCCCGGAGGCCGAAAGCGGCCGCAGCCGGTGCATCATAGATCTCCCGGACCACCTGGATCTCAAGGAAATGGTTGCCGGACCCGAGGGTGCCTCCCTGGGGGATCCCGCGCTGCTTTGCTTTTACGGAGACTGCCCGGACATCTGCCTCTCTCATGCATCCCTTCTCCTCGCAGCGCACGAGATCCCGGGGAACTCCGAAGCCGTTCTCCACGGCCCAGCGGGCACCCTTCACCATCATCTCATCGAGTGCCTTGGGAGTGACCTTGTGGGCACTCTTGGCCCCGACTCCCGTGGGGACCGCATGAAAGAGCCCGTCCACGAGCTCGCGCCGGCCCGCCACATCCTTCTCTTCAAGGGGCGTAGTCAGGAGCCGGACCCCGCAGTTGATATCGAAGCCTACGCCACCCGGTGAGATGACCCCCTGGTCGAGTGCAAATGCTGCAACACCGCCAATGGGAAAACCGTATCCCCAGTGGATATCCGGCATAGCCAGGGAATTTTTTATGATCCCGGGCAGGGTTGCCACATTGGCCAGCTGCTGCAGGGCGCCTGCTTCCAGGACCTCTGCCAGGGGCTCTGACAGGAAGAACCTGCCGGGGACCCGCATGCCGGGCACGTATCCCACGGGCACTTCCCATTCATTGACGCCAACATGCGTTACCCCATCAATCATGATCTCGTCCTCACCTCACGCGTTATACATCAAATAAGATCTCAAGCATATATCCGTTCGTATCCCGGATAACGGACATGCCCGAATAGGAGATCCCCTTCACCTCAGTTCCCCCTGAATGCCGGTTCCGGTCAAAGGGTTCGCCGTGCATCACTGCATGGAGGTGCGAACCATCAATATGGACGGTGGTATCCGAAAAGACCTGCCCCTCCACTTCGGAGCGGAAGAGCACTTCAGAGAGGAAATCTGTCAGCAGCGCCTCGGTGTCATCCGCATCTACGACCAGTTCAAGCGTATTCCGGGGTCGCCGATCCTTCCCGTACATGATCTGCATCAGGGCATTACATGCCTCAGAAAAGAGCAGCTCCATGGTCGGGGCATGCGCCTCGATCTTTATGTCCGCCGTGTGGGGCAGTTCACGAAAACTCATGCGTCTCAGTACCCGCAGGAATCAGGATCATCAAAGAACGGTATCATATCCATGTAAATGGTGTGCAGGAACCGTGCCTGGTGGACAGAGACATAGATCGTATGGTGACCGGCCTTTAAGAGAAGGTCAGACTTTTTGGGGGGCTTGACCTGGATCGGTAAGAGAACCGGGCCGCCGCAGGATGTGCAGACCCGGAAATCACAGTCCCGCTTGTTGATATACGAGATCACTTCAGGAACAATCGTGATGTCATCAGATAATGCACGGTCATGAGTAGGCATGATGCTATTACCATAGGAATGACAGCATAAAAACGGTTATGGATCGGGAATAAGGATTATACAACCCCGACAATCCCCGTCACAATGTCGACATACTTTTCCTTGAGTTCGTAACTGTTCACTCCGCTGGCATTCCGGGTTGCCCTGAGGATACCGATGCGGGAAGCGATGATGCCGACCATAGAGGCAATCGCGTGAAAGGTAACGCTGAAATGTTTCTGCAGTTCGGCCACAATCTCGGCGATCGTGCTCGATCTGGTTTTTACAAAGAGCCTGAGGACTTCGCGCCGGATGCCGGTCCTGTCACGAGACAGGTATGACCGTAACCGACCCTCAATGACTCTTCTGATCTCGGAAGGAGATCTCATAGTTGTAGTGTCCAAGCTCTCCGTATATATATTTTTTGATTTTGCGCGATTTCCGAACCCAGTTCGAAAAATGGGCCGTTTTAAAAAGGAACAAAAATTTTCTGCGAAATCCAAAAAAATCATCATCCGCGCGTATCCAATTTCCACGCTGCCGGATGCTGCGAAATGAAAACTACAGTCTGGTAACTATTTAATTGTCCATCAACAGATGAGTACAGGTATGGGACTCATCAACTATAACATCGAGAAATATTCTCCCAAGCAGTTGATGGCAATCCCGCTCGTGCTTCTTGCCCTCTCCCTTGTGTTTATTGCCCTCAACATGGCGACAACGGGTATGCCGGTCACACCCGGCCTTGATTTTTCTGGCGGCACCGCGGTTACCATCAGGACCACCGATTCGCAGGAACAGCTGAAGACCGTTTTTGCCGACTTCCCGTTAGTGGAGATCAGCAATATGAACGATGCAAAGTTCATCAAGTTCGGGACCATGGATGATGCGAAATCAAAGGCACTCTCCGCTCTGGTCACCCAGAAATACCCTGATGCCAGCATCAGCCAGATCAGCGAGACATTCGGGAAAGCGCTCCAGTACCAGGCATTCATCGCCTTGATCTTCTCCTTCATCGGCATGGCGATCGTGATCTTTATCACATTCCGGACATTTGTCCCGTCGATTGCAGTCGTCCTGTCCGCATTTGCCGACATTGTGATGACCGCGGCGGCGATGAATCTCTTTGGGATCAATCTCTCGCTCGGAACAACAGCGGCACTCCTCATGCTCATCGGTTATTCCGTGGACAGCGATATCCTCTTAACCACCCGGGTGCTGAAACGCCAGGGTAAGCTGCAGGAGAAGCTTGCCGGTGCGTTCCATACCGGTATCATCATGACTTCAACCACGTTTGCCGCGATCACGGCACTCTTCATCGTCTCGTGGCTCGGGTCCATCCAGATCATCATGGAGATCTCGGCCGTGCTCCTCATCGGCCTCGTCTTTGATGTCATGAATACCTGGCTGACCAATGCGGCAATCCTCAAATGGTATGTCCAGAAGGGAGGTGCGAAATGAACGTTCCTGAGATCAAAGCGATCCTGTCAGACTGGCGGGTCGCCATCCTTATCATCCTCGTCATCCTCTCGCTGGTTGCGATCTACCCGCACTTTGACGAGAAAGGCAACCTGGCCACCAACCTCCAGTACGGCCTCGACCTCCAGCAGGGTGCCTGGATCCAGCTCGAGATGCGGGCTGAGGTGGTGGGATTCACCACTGATGGCACGGTCAGCGACCTGATCACCGGCCTGTCCAAGAAACTCGATGCAGATGTGGAGCTCGTTGATGCCAACCATCTCGAGATCCGCAAATACTACAGCCGCGAGGATCTTGAGAAGATATTTGCTGAAAATAATGCAAAACTCACCAGTTACCAGGAAGGGGTCTCCAAGAAAACAGCCGATGACGTGAAGCTCATCCTGGAGAACAAGATCAACACGCTCGGCACCAAGGATGCCAAGGTCAATACCCTGGCCGGCTTAAACAACGTGGTCCGGTATGTCCGCATTGAGCTCGCCGGCGTCAACATGCATGAGGCGCAGGAGATCGTTGGTAAGCAGGGCAAGTTCGAGATCCGGATCATGACCTCCGGCAACGAGTCCGCACATGTCCTGTTTGGCGATTCCATCTCCAGTGTCCAGATGCCCGTGCAGACACCTGCCGGCAGCAATATCTGGGGCGTCCAGTTTACCTTAAACGAGGCCGGGGCCCAGGCATTCCAGGATGCCGCAATCAAGTACGGCGCAACCAATGATCCCGAGAATCACCAGCTGGCCATGATTCTCGACAACAAGACGGTCTATTCGGCTCCGCTCAACGAGAAACTTGCGGCCTCCTTAAAGACAGAGCAGGTACGTGAGCTGGTGGCAACCACCGGGTCCGGTACCAGCGGATCACAGCAGGCAACCAATCTTGAGATTCACCTGCGGGCCGGAGCATTACCGGTTGACGTCAGTGTTGCAGGTTCCGGCAGCACCTCCGCACCCCTCGGGGAACGGTATAAGGTAACCGTCATCCTTGCCGGACTCCTTGCCTTGATCACGGTCGGGTTTGTGGTCTATTACCGGTACCGTGAACCCGGCATCGTGCTCCCGATGGTCTTGATCAATGCATCGGAAGTTGTCATCCTGCTCGGGTTCATCTCTGCGATTCACTTCCAGCTGGACCTGCCGACCATCGCCGGTCTGATTGCAGTGTTGGGTACAGGTATCGACCAGCTGGTGATCATCACGGATGAGATCCTGCACGAAGGAAAAGTGCCTTCACCCACCCTGTATCTCAAGCGGCTGGCACGGGCACTCGCCATCATCGTTGCCGCGGCAGCGACCGTGGTCATCGCAATGGTCCCGCTGGTCTTGATGGACCTCTCGACCCTCAAGGGATTCGCCATCATCACTATCATGGGTGTACTGGTCGGTGTCATCATCACCCGACCGGCCTATGGCAGGATCATCATGGCGATCCTCTCCAAATAACAATACCATAGGTTTATCTTTTTTTTCATCGACAATTCTACCGGGTATATCCTCATGAGCAAACCGGTGTTGTTTGATTTTTTTGCCACATGGTGCGGTCCCTGCAAGATGCAGACCCCCATCATCGAGGAACTGGCGAAGAAGATGGGTGACGCAGTAGAAATCCGAAAGATCGATGTGGATCAGCACATGGATCTGGCAGAAAAATATGCCATCCGTGTGGTTCCGACCCTGATCATTGAGAAGGACGGGAAGATCATCCAGTCCCTAGAAGGAGTTACGGATGCAGCAACCTTGGAAAAACTCCTTGCACCGCTGGTGAAATAAATGAAGATCGGCATTGTTGGAGGAACCGGAGACATTGGTGAGGGCATGGCCATGCGCCTCTCCGCGTACTATGATGTGATTGTTGGATCGCGGGAGCAGGACAAAGCCGAAGCCACCTGCACGATGGGACGCGGTGAGGTGACAAAACGCGGGAAGCCCTGCTCACTCAAGGGGGTCACCAACCAGGAGGCGATCGATGCTGCGGATGTGATCATCCTCGCAATCCCCTTCAAGCATGCCGCAAGCACTCTTGCAACCCTCCACGGCTTTGAGAACAAGATTGTGGTGAGCCCGGTCAACCCGATGGAGAAGACGGACCACTTTATCTTTGTGCCCCCAAAAGAAGGGTCTGCGGCCCTCATGATCCGTGAGATCCTGCCCAAGGAAGCCCGTATCTGCTCTGCCTTCAACACGATTGCGGCGAACAAGTGGAAGGCCCTTGACGAGGAACTCACCTACTCTGTACCGGTCACAGGCGATGATGCCGAGGCGAAGAAGATTGTTATGGAGATGGTGAACAAGGTCTCCCGGTTCAAGGCATTCGATGCCGGCCCGCTTGCGTCCTCCTGCATGGTGGAATCGCTGACACCGCTTCTCTTAAACATCGCCCGTTATAACAAGATGCGGGATGTCGGCATCCAGTTCATCTGAGATCCGTCACCTTGTCCGTACCCTGAAAAGGAGGTACGGAACAATCCCGTGGTGGCCCGGGACCTGCGAGGAGGTGATGATTGGTGCAATCCTCACCCAGCAGACCCGGTGGGAGAACGTGGAGCGGGCGCTTCTGGAGTTGCAGCGCGGACAACTCTGTACCCTGAGGGCAATTCGCACAGCGGATCCTGCCACAGTTGAAGGGGCAATCCGGTGCACCGGCTTCTTCCGTATGAAGACCGCACGGCTGAAAGCGCTGGCGGCTTTCGTGGAAGAACATGGCGGCATTGAGCGGATGGCGGATCTGCCGACGCCGGTTCTCCGCGAAGGACTGCTGAATGTCCACGGGATTGGCGAGGAGACCGCGGACAGCATCCTCTGTTATGGTCTTTCCCGGCCGAGTTTTGTCATCGATGCCTACACGGACCGGATGGTTCGGTGCATTGGTGTGACAACGCCGCGCAACCAGCTGAAAGCGCTGTTCGAATCGGTGCTTCCCAAAAATAATGCTGCATGCCGGCAGACCCATGCACATATCGTGGAATATGCAAAAGAGTACTGCGGGAAGAAGAGGTGCAATGTATGTATACTCGTGAATTCGAACGGATAGGAAAGCGGCTCTTTGCCGAACACCTTGTCGGGGGAAACTTCGGCAACATGAGCGTCCGCGAGGCTACCAAAGGGTTTCATATCAAACAGACCGGTGATTATCTCGATGATGTCAGCGGACTGGTCTTTGTTCCGTTTGATGGGGCCGTCCCGAAGAATGCATCCAGCGAGTACCGCGTCCATATCGCAGTGTACAGGAACTCCCCGCACACAGCGATCGTCCATGCGCATCCCCAGGCGGCAATTGCCGCCTCGCTGGTAATGGACACGATCATTCCTGAAGACAGTGAAGGACAGATGTTCTGCCCGGAGATCCCGGTTGTTGGCGGTGCACCGGGTTCAGAGGAGCTTGCAGACAACGTAGCGGCGGTTCTCTCACACCAAAAGCTGGTGATCGTGAGAGGGCACGGGACCTTTGCCGCAGGAAAAAATCTTGATGAGGCATACCAGCTCACGTCGCTTGCCGAGCACTCGTGCCGGGTGCTTGCGTTAAAAAAGAATTTTGTACCGGAATAAATTTCTGTTTTTCATCCGGTAAGGATTCCCAAGAACGAGCGGGCACCAGACGATTTTTTCCCGGGTGAAACGAATTCAGGCTTTTTGCGATCGGTGTGATTATCCCTGCCTGCCGGTGGCATGAGACGGTGTCTTCTGGGTATTCTTCTTGATTTTTATTGTTGAGAGTTTTTCCACTGCCCCGGAGTCGGCTCCCTCATTCAGGGTCATCTTCTGGAGCCGGACCGCGTTCTCCACAAACGCTGTGCCGGTCTTAGTCCTGATGATGAGTGTTGTCATGCCCGGCGAACTTCCGATCGCCCCCGCCGAGATGTCGGCTTCCCGAGCGGTCAGGTCAGTACAGGTGCGACATCCCGGATGGATACAGGTCTCCAGGTCTGCGAGCGGGACCACCGTTGTGCTACCGTCATATTTTTGAATCTCCAGTTTTCCCCTGACATCAAGTCTGCTGATAGCGGAAGGTTCGAGATTGTACTCTCGTTTAAGTTTGCCCTGGACCAGTGCCGTATAATCAAAACTCTCCGTGCAGAAGAGACCGATCACCAGCCTGATGGCACGGGCATAGGGTTTCAGGAGATCATTATCGCTGGTACGAATCTGTGAGAGCGCCTGGACAACGCAGGGAACCCCTACAACGGCAATGCGCCGGTACCTGCGCTCTATGACAGCACTCTTCAGCGCGGTAAGGAGTGGTACCGACCAGTTGTACCGGCTGCCGGCCTGGTGTATGAGTACATCGGAGCTCGTGATGACAGCCGATGAGGGCCGGAGCGTAAACCGGTCTTCGGTCACGGTGATCACCGCATCAATCAGTCCCGCATCCAGGGCACTCAACAGAATGGCGGTGACCGCGCCTCCACTCTGTTTATGGGGGATATCGATTGCAGCTCTTCCCGTGGTGATCGCAAGATAATTCCCCAGAGGGGTTTTTGACAGGATCCCGGTACGGGGACATGCGGCATAACATGCCCCGCACGGGACACGGTCGGTGGCCTGCTTGCAGTACCCGTTGCTCACGGGGATCGTCTCACCCTCACCAAACGAGATTGCATCGGCCGGGCAGACTGCAACGCAGGCGCCGCAGCCCGAGCATTTCCCGGCATCCCACACCTCCTTTTTCAGATCAAAATAACTAATCTCTGCCATCGTCCTCACTCCCATGTGTACATATGTGCAAACGGCCGCCCGCTTGCCGGGATGATCCTCGAATAGTCTGCTGCGAGAATCGGTTCAGGATCGAGAGTAAACGCCCGGGCAAAATCCTCAAGAATCGGCCTGATGGCCTCCTTCTTGTCGTTTGTGATCGGCTCCTGTTCTGCTCCCACCCCAAGACAGGTCTTATCGATGCGACCCCGGACAATAATCTCGCCGCCATGAATGCCGCTACCCACACCCCGTTCGCTGACTGGTGTAACACCGTCCAGGCCAAGGACGATCAAAAGACCTCCGGCCATGTATTCCCCAAGAAACGCCCGTGCCGAACCCCCGACAACAAGAATGGGGCGTTTTTCCCGGTACTGTTTCATGTTGATACCCCCGCGGTACCCGATATTGTCCCGGACATATACCCGTCCGCCCCTCATGCTGTGGGCCACCGCATCACCGGCACTGCCATGGATGATGACCCGCCCGGTGTCCATGGTATTGCCCGGTGCATGGTCAGCGTTGCCGTTGACGATGATGGTCGGGCCGCTCATGAACATGGCGAGATCGCCTCCCGGTACGCCATTGATCGTGATGGTGACGTCATCTCCCCGGATACCATCACCGATAAACCGCTGACCGAGTATGTTGTCGAGAACGATCTCTTTCTCACCGCTGTCAAGGAACGCCCGTATCCGCTGGTTAAGGTAGGTATACGGGAGGTCCTTGGCATTGATGCGCACAATTCCCATGTTATGCACCTACCGTCTTTACGTCAAGCACGTCCAGCAGTCCTTCGTCAAGCATGTAGCCCCGCAGCCGATCCCGGTTGCCCCGCAGGCTCTCAATACTGTTGATACCAGCGGCTCCCATCAGTTCCGCAAGTTCAAGGGTCCAGCCGTGGATCAGGTTTTCCACCTGCACTGCGTTGACATCCGGATCAAGGCGGGCAACGAGTTCCGGTTTCTGCGTGGCAATGCCCCATGCACAGGTACCACGGTAGCAGGTACCGCACACCCGGCAACCCATGGCTACGAGCGCGGATGTCCCGATGTAGACCGCATCGGCGCCAAGGCAGATGATCTTGGCAACATCTGCACTCTCCCGGATCCCCCCGCTGGCAATGATGGAGACTTCATTGCGGATCCCCTGCTGGCGGAGTTTTGCATCAACGCTTGCAACGGCAGCTTCAACGGGAATACCGACGTGGTCGCGGAATACCCGGGGGGTAGCTCCGCTGCCTCCCCGGAACCCGTCAACAACCACAGCATCGGCTCCTGACCGGGCAATACCCGCCGCAATCGCAGCCGAGTTATGGACGGCCGCAATTTTTACAAAGACCGGTTTTTTCCATTCGGTCGCCTCCTTCAGGCTCCGGACAAGCTGCTTGAGATCTTCTATACTGTAGATATCGTGATGCGGGGCCGGGCTGATGGCATCGCTGCCCTCCGGGATCATGCGGGTGCAGGAGATATCGGCACATACCTTATCCCCGGGAAGGTGGCCCCCGATACCGGGCTTGGCTCCCTGACCGATCTTGATCTCGATCGCGGCTCCCCGTTCGAGATAATTGATATCCACACCAAACCGGCCCGATGCCACCTGGACGATCATGTGATTCTGGTAGGGATACAGCGACTCGTGGAGCCCCCCTTCACCGGTGCCCATGAAGGTGCCGATCCGGCTCGCGGCTTTTGCAAGCGCGGTCTGCGCATTCAGGCTGATGGCCCCGTAACTCATGTGCCCGATCATGATCGGAGTCTCAATCTGGAGGTTGGGGCCCAGTTTCGTGCACAGTTCCATCCCGCCATCAGGCAGCCGGTTCAGGGTGAGCGATGAGGGTTTCTTTCCGATATAGGTGCGCAGCTCGATGGGTTCTCTTAAGGGATCGATACTCGGGTTGGTTACCTGGCAGGCATCCAGAACGAGGTGATCGAATATGATGGGGTAGGGTTTTGCATTCCCCATGCCCGAAAGGATAATTTTCCCGGTCCGTGCCTGGTTGAAGATCGCCTCACGGGCTTCGCGGGTCCAGACCGGGTGGCTGCGGTAATCATTGGGTTTCTCTTCGATATCGATCGCATCCCGGGGGCAGAAGGCAAGACAGCGATGGCAGGCAACACAGTTCCGGGAGTTGATCCGGATTGTGTCATTCTCTTTCCGGTAGACCCCGTATGAACAGTTCTCGATGCACCGGCCGCAGTTCATGCAGCGCTCCGTGTCGATCCGGACCCGGTATTTGAGGGGTACGCTGCCGATACTCATGAGTACAGCCTCCCGATGACCGGTTCACCGGCCTTGGGCATCGTGATATTCTTGATATCCGGATCGATCCTGCGGATTGCCGCTTCTTCACTGGAGATGTAAAGCCGGTCGTCACTCTCACCAACAACCATCGGGCGGAGCTTGATCCGGTCGGTGAACCCGACAAGAGAGTTCTCATTGGCAACGCAGATGGCAAACGGTCCGTTCATCATGGCTGAACCGTAGGCGAGCCGGATCGCCCGGTTGAGTTCCTGCTCTCTCTCAGGCATCCTGTCGATATCATCCCAGAAGGGGGGTGCAAGAGCCCGGACTGCCATCTCCTCTGAGAGCCCGTGCTTCCGTACAAGGAGATCGATGAGGTATGCAACCACTTCGGTATCGGTATACATCGTGCACTTGTACCCGTAACTCTCAATATAGCGCCGGTTGGTGCCGTAGGACGTGATCTCGCCATTGTGGACAACACTCCAGTTGAGGAGGTTGAACGGGTGTGCCCCTCCCCACCAGCCGGCCGTATTTGTCGGGTACCGGTTATGGGCAAGCCAGAGGTAGCCTTCATAGTCCTGGATGCGGTAGAAATTTGCGACATCCTCCGGCCAGCCGGCTGCCTTGAAGACTCCGAGGTTCTTACCGGAAGAGAAGATCAGCGCCCCGTTCCGTTCGCTGTTCACCTTCATGACAAGATACGTGATGATGTCCTCCTCCGGCGCGGTACTCTTGGGCATCATGCTGGGGTTCGGCCGGAAGAAGTAACGCCAGGGCGTATGGACCTTGCGGAGGCCGGGCTGTTCATAGGTTTTTATCTGTTCGTCATGGATGATCATGCCCCATTTCTCAAGGAGATTCTCCAGCGGGACCTTGTGCTCACGGATATTATCAAAGAATACGTGAAGCGCGTAATAGTCCTTGTAATCCGGGTAGATACCGTACGCAACATATCCCGCACCTTCGCCACTGCCCCGCTCATTCATGGAGGCCAGTGCCTCTCTGATCTTGGAGCCATCCATGCACTGGCGGCGCCGGTCAATTACACCTATAATTCCACACATGGTCTCACACGGGAAATTGATTCATTCGGTTGAGCATCGATTCACAAACCAATGAACATTTGGTCATTGCGCAGGTACATTAGTTCAATAAGTATTTATATTGCTGGGTGGAACATTCCTTCTAGTATGCCAGCAGATGTAACCAAATTACTGAAAAAAATTGAAGCGGACAAAGTCAAATTTATCCGGCTCCAGTTCACTGACATCCAGGGCTTACCCAAGAACGTGGCAATCCCGGTGATTCAGGTTGAGAAAGCACTGACTGAAGGTATCTGGTTCGATGGTTCGTCCATCGAGGGCTTTGCACGCATCGAAGAGTCCGACATGCTCCTCAGGCCAGACCCGGAGACGTATGCCGTCCTTCCGTGGAGACCGGAAGAGGGAAAGGTTGCGCGGTTCATCTGCGACATCCAGTCCTACGGCAACAAGCCGTTTGAAGGCGATCCCCGGTTCGTGCTCCGCAAGGTCATTGCTGATGCAGCGAAGATGGGCTACACCTTCAACACCGGTCCGGAACTGGAGTTTTTCTTATTCAAGATGTACGACGGCGTCCCGACCACTGAGTTTGTGGACCGCGGGGCCTACTTCGACCTGGCCCCAACCGACGCTGCTGAAGACGTACGCCGGGATGTAGTCCTTGCCCTGAGTGACATGGGTTTTGAGATTGAGGCTTCGCACCACGAGGTGGCAGACAGCCAGCACGAGATCGATTTCAAGTATGGGGATGCCCTCACCACGGCAGACCGGGTCATCACCTTCAAGTTTGCCGCCAAATCCATTGCCCTCCAGTACGGCCTCCATGCCTCGTTCATGGCAAAACCGCTAGCAGGCATCAACGGCAGCGGTATGCACACGCACGGCTCACTCTCGAAGAATGGGAAGAATGCGTTCTATGATCCCAACGCGGAACTGCAACTCTCCGACACCGCGATGTATTACATCGGCGGTATCCTGAAGCACGCAAAGGCCATTACCCGCGTGGCAAACCCGACCATCAACTCGTACAAGCGGCTCGTGCCCGGCTACGAAGCACCCTGTTATCTCTCATGGAGTGCGGCCAACCGCTCAGCGCTCGTCCGCGTCCCGGCAGCCCGGGGCAACAGCACCCGTGCCGAGTTCCGGAGCCCGGACCCGATGTGCAACCCGTACCTGACATTTGCCTGCATGCTCGCAGCGGGTCTTGACGGTATCAAAAATAAGATCATGCCACCCGACATGACAAACTCCAATATCTATCACATGGATGCCAAGCTCCGTAAGAAACTCCGGATCGATATGCTACCCGGCAGTCTCATGGAGTCCAATGCAGCGCTGGCCAAAGATGAGGTGCTCTGCAATGTGCTTGGCACCCATGTTGTTGAGAACCTCACGCGTATCGCCGAGATGGAAACGGATTCCTTCCGGCTCTCTGTGCACCCGTGGGAACTGGACCGGTACCTGGCCACCTATTGATACAGAACGTGATGGGACAGAAGCGAGTGGCGGGAGATTCCCGTGGATCCTCAGGGGGGTCGGGGAGATACCCGCACCTCGCACACCATTATTCCGGATCTGGTACGGTCCTCCCGCCCTGCCGGCAGTCAGGTTCGGAGCATGGCCGGTCGAACGCGCTCACAGGCAGGGCGATCGGGTGCCGGGTAGCAGAGGCGTAGTACGATGCATGACAGGGTAAGTACGGGATTGTCAGGGTTCGATCGGGTGATCGATGGCCTGCGGCTTGGGGATAACGTCGTCTGGCAGGTGGATTCAATACCTGACTACCGGCGGATGGTTGAACCCTATGTTTTTCAGGCACTCCAGGACGGGCGAAGACTGGTGTACGTGCGGTTCGGAAGCCATGAACCCCTGCTGGAAGATGGTGCGGCGATCCAGGTCTATCATGTTGACCCCACCCTGGGATTTGAGCACTTCGCAACCGAAGTACATACCCTGGTGGAACGGGAGGGCAAGAAGGCATTCTATGTCTTTGACTGCCTGACTGACCTCTTGCAGTACTGGTATTCGGACCTGATGATCGGCAACTTCTTCATGGTCACCTGTCCCTACCTGTACGAACTGGACACGATCGCCTATTTCGCCATTATCCGCAATGCCCATACCTACGGGACTATCGCCGGCATCCGTGAGACTACCCAGCTTCTTCTCGATCTCTACCTGGTAAACGGCAGGATCTACATCCACCCCCTCAAGGTGTGGGAACGATACTCGTCCACGATGTTCTTCCCGCACCTGATACGCGGGGATGAGGCCGTCTGTATCACAGCCAGTTCTGAAGTTGCCGAGTTGTTCGCGAGCGTCCAGCGGAAGGGAGACCGGCTGGATTACTGGGCGGTCGCGTTCGACCGGGCGGCAGATGCCCTGGCTCTTCCCCCGGTTCAGCAGGAACCGGTCAAGAGAACCCTGATGCACATGCTGATCGGCAGGCCATCAAGGATGTTCGATCTCTGCGCCCGGTATTTCACCCTCGCCGATGTCCTGAGGATCGCGTCCCGGGAGGTCGGGACCGGGTTCATCGGGGGAAAGAGTGTCGGTATGCTGCTCGCCCGGAAGATTTTGGAGAGGGATGGGGGAGAGCGGTTCATGCCCTGGATGGAGCCTCACGACTCGTTCTATCTCGGGTCAGATATCTTCTACACCTACATTGTGCAGAACGGCTGGTGGCGGCTCCGGACCAGGCAGAAGACCCGGGAGGGGTACTACCAGTATGCGCCTGAACTCAGACAGAAACTTCTCGAGGGAAAGTTTCCCACCAATATCCGTGAGCAGTTCATGCAGATGCTGGAGTACTTCGGCCAGTCTCCCATCATCGTGCGTTCCAGTTCCCTTCTCGAAGATGACTTTGGAAATTCCTTTTCAGGAAAGTACGAGAGTGTCTTCTGTGCAAACCAGGGAAGCCCCGAGGAACGGTACGAGGCATTCGAGCAGGCAGTCCGGGCGGTCTATGCCAGCACCATGGGCGAGGACGCGCTGGACTATCGGATGACCCGGGGGCTCGTTGACCAGGACGAGCAGATGGCAATTCTGGTCCAGCGCGTCTCCGGTGACCAGTATGAGGAAGATTATTTCCCGCACATTGCCGGGGTGGGGAACTCTTCAAACCTGTACATATGGGACAAGAGCGTGGACATGGATGCCGGCATGCTGCGCCTGGTCTTCGGACTTGGCACCCGCGCGGTGGACCGGACGGTCGGGGATTATGCCCGGATCGTCTGCCTGGATGACCCATTGCGGCTGCCTCCCATGAACTATGGAGACGAGAAAAAATTCTCCCAGCAGATGGTTGACGTGCTCTCATTGAAGGAGAATATCTGGCGCAACCGGAGGCTGGAAGAGCTGATCTCCTATGATCTGAAAACAGACCGGTCTCTCTTCATTGGTGTCGACCTCCAGACCGCCAACCGGCTGCGCGAGATGGGGCGCCACGATATCGCGGCATCATATATCCTGGATTTTAAAAAGCTGCTCGGTGATTCCGGGTTCCCCGCACTGATGAAAGATATGCTCGCCCTGATCTCGAAAGTGTACGAATATCCGGTTGACATCGAGTTCACCGGGAACTTCTACTCCCGGAGTGACTTCCGGGTAAATCTTTTGCAGTGCCGCCCCCTTCAGACACGGGGGCTGGGCAGATCCGTAGAGCTCCCGCACCTTGCAGATGCGCAGGATTGCATCTTCTCGGGGCGCGGGAACTTCATGGGAGGGAACGTGCGGATACCTCTTGACTTCCTCATTTACATCCGCCCGCAGGAATACCTGCACCTCACGGAACAGGATAAGTATGCGGTTGCCCGGCACATCGGGGCCCTGAATACGGCACTGAAAGGGAAGCATGTCATGCTGCTCGGCCCCGGACGATGGGGCACCACGACACCTGCGCTTGGAGTCCCGGTCCGTTTCGCCGAACTCGCCCATATGGCGATCATTGGCGAGATTGCATCGAAGGAGGCCGGGTTCATGCCGGAGTTGTCCTATGGAAGCCACTTCTTCCAGGACATTGTGGAGTCAGGAATCTTCTACGTGGCGATCTTTGACGGACAGAAAGACGTTGTCTTCAATCCCGCCCGGATTCTTGATAAGCCAAATGTTGTAGAGACGATAACTCCCGGGGGCGGCCAGTTCGCGGAGGTTATCCATGTAATCGCAGCGGATGGCATCGAAGTCTACTCCGATGTAGTTACCCAGACCGTACTGTGCCGCTGAGATTTTTTCCTCATGCTGAACCGGAATAAAACCCGGTTCTTCCTGTTTTTGTTTCACCTACCGGGGCTGAACCAGTGCTTGGGGAATGCCACCAGTGTTTCAAAAGTATAAGTTAGTATTAAATACCTAGGAAGGCAACTTCCTACTAAGAAATACAAACCGAAACTCAATGAACCACCAGACTCGGCACATACAGATTCTCGTCTGCCAGAAGCTTCCGGACTTTTCATCCGGCATTGGCTTTCCGGCATGACAAGACGTCCCCGGAATTCTGGTCATTGACTGATCACGAGAACAATGCAAATCTGAAAACAGGTGAATCGAATGGCACTAGATTCTGGAGCAACTGCATGGATCCTGGCCTCAACGGCGCTTGTCATGATCATGACGCCGGCGGTAGGATTCTTCTATGGTGGGCTCGTGCGCAGGAAAAATCTGATCTCCATGATCACCCTGTCGTTCGTTGCCTTTGCACTGGTGAGCATACAATGGGTACTCATCGGGTACTCGCTCGCATTCGGGAGTGATCCGGCGAGTTCATGGAACGGGTTTATCGGCAACCTGCAATACCTCGGCCTCAACAATGTCGGTATGGACGCCGGGTCGTACAGCACGGCGATTCCCGGATTACTGTACATGGTCTTCCAGCTGGTCTTTGCAACCGTGACCATGGCCATCGTCACATCCGGTATTGCAGAACGGGTGAAGTTCAGCGCATACCTGGTCTTTGCCCTCCTCTGGACAACGATCGTGTATGATCCGCTCGCCCACTGGGTATGGGGCGGTGGCTGGGCAGCCCAGCTGGGTGCACTTGACTTTGCCGGGGGTACGGTAGTCCATATCAGTTCGGGGTTCGCAGCCCTTGCCCTGGCTCTCGTCATAGGGAAACGGGTTGGCTTTGGCAAGTATGTGATGGAGCCCAACAACATCCCCCTGACGATCCTTGGTGCAGCGCTCCTCTGGTTTGGCTGGTTCGGGTTCAATGCCGGCAGCGCAGTGGGGGCCAACGGTCTTGCGGCAAGCGCCTTTGTCACCACCAACGTTGCAGCAGCGGCGGGTGCACTGGCATGGATGCTGGTGAGCTGGCTGAACGGACGACCCAGCTCACTGGGGTTTGTCTCCGGGGCGGTAGCCGGGCTTGTGGCAATCACGCCGGGCGCAGGGTTTGTGACACCCATGGCGGCGATCCTGATCGGTGCGATTGGCGGGCTGTTCTGCTACGGAGTCATGCTCTGGCGGATCCGGAAAGGGTACGATGAGAGTCTCGATGCCTGGGCAATCCATGGCATGGGCGGCCTCTGGGGCGCACTCGCTACCGGTATCTTCGCGGTCGCAGCCGTGAACGGGGCCTCGGGTCTCATCGAAGGCAATGTGCACCAGTTCATAGCAAACGCAACGGGTGCATTCGCCGCAGTGGCCTATGCGTTCATCGTCACCTACATCCTCGCAGTCATCATCGACAAAACCATCGGCCTGCGGGTGACGGAAGACGAAGAGTATGTGGGCCTGGATATCTCGCAGCACGGGGAACGCTGTTAACGGGGCGAAAGCCACATGAAACTGGTAAAAGCAATCATCAAACCGGAGCGGTTCGACGCGGTCATGAACGCGCTCGAAGAGAGCGGGTTCTCTGGTATGACCGTCACGGAGGTCAAAGGACGGGGCGACCAGAAAGGGATCACGCTGGAGTACCGCGGAGGTCACATGACGGTTAACCTCCTGCCCAAGATCCAGATTGAGCTGGTGGTTGTTCATGACAGGGCCGATCATCTTGTCAGTACGATCATGGAAGCGGGCCGGACCGGAAAGATCGGCGATGGCCGGATCTTTGTGTTGCCGGTCGAGAAAGCGATCCGTATCAGGACCGGTGAATCCCAGGTAGAATGACCAGCGGGCAAAGTAACCCTTGTTGAACTGCCGTTCAGCGTCACAGGCCTGCCGGGTCTGACAGCATCAGAGGAGTGGCGGGATCCTGGTATCCCGCACCACAGGGTGCCCTGCCAAGAGGTGATAACCATGAAAATGATAAAAGCAATCATCAAACCGGAACGATTCGAGTTTGTCAAAAATGCACTGGAGGAGAACGGGTTCAATGGTATGACCGTGATCGAGGTCAAGGGACGGGGCGAGCAGAAAGGGATCACCCTGGAGTACCGCGGAGGTCACATCACGGTGGATCTTTTGCCCAAGATCCAGATCGAAATGGTTGTTGATTATGACAAGGTAGAACACGTGATCAGCACGATCTCAGAAGCGTGCAGGACCGGAAAAGTCGGCGATGGCCGGATCTTTGTCTTACCGGTCGAGAAAGCGATCCGGATCCGGACCGGCGAAACCCTGGAAGAATCACCGGTCGGGGGCACGTTTGGCACACTGACACAAGCCCCCATTGAATATACGACCAGCGTTGAGGATGAAGAACTGGGGGTCTGGCTGGACCTTGCGCCATCCATGGCAGCGAAGCAGAGCGGAGAAGGAACATGATGAAACTGGTCAAGGTCCTGATCACACCGGAACGGCTGGAGTGCTTCAAAAAGGCCCTGAAAGAGGACGGGTTTACCGGTTTGACCATCATGGCAGTTGAAGGACAGGTAAATCAAAACGCTCTCCCTCACGAGCACTGCGATGGCATCACGCCCTTTGATCTCCTGCCCCGCATCCAGATCGAGATGGTGGTGGACTACTACAATGTGGATCACGTCATCAGTACGATCGTGGACGTGTGCCGGATCGAGAAGATCGCGCAGTGCAGGATCATTGTTGTGCCGGTGGAGAAGGCGATCCGGGTCCTGAAGGGGGAGGTGGTAGAAGAGTTCATTGCGGGAGGATCCTCCTGGACCGCGTCCTCCGCAATCGCCGGCATGAAATCGGCAAAAGAGTAAGGTACCCGGTCCTGCGAAATTTTTTTTTAATTCTTTTCTCCATCAATCGCTGGATTATTGAATTCGTGAAGACAATCAATAAAAAATCTTTTTCTCGTTCCTGATTGTATCACTGTTCCAAGAGTAAAGCCATGATAACCCTGAAAGTTCCCCCGGAACAGGCCATCCTTCAGATAAACGGGATCCTTGACGACATAAAAACGATCAAACTGGATCAGAATGGTCTTGAATATTATGATGTAGTCCGATGGTGTTCCAAGACATGGGCGGTGATTGACGGGATATATGAAGCGGGGGATATCCATCCCGAAGAGATCCGGACGATCGGGCTTTCAAACTGTTCCTGTAATGCACAGCAGGCGGCCCTTATCCTGGCAGAGACCTATCATTCCCGGCTGCTGGATTATATCAATGAGATCCAGGATTCAATGAAGGCGCCATAATAACGAAAACCCGACCGCGACCGGGGAGCCGCTAACCGGCCCGGTGCCAGTACCGGGTTTCATCTGCTGCGGCCAGGGTTATCCGGACTTAATTTCCTTCTTCGGCCGCTCGTGAATAGTAAACGCGTCGAGCACCTGTAAGGTGACCCGGGCCCCGAGCGTTGGCTGGATCTCTTCGAGCCAGAGGAAGAAACCCACCTTGGGCGGGGTCGGGCGCTCGTACTTGAAGTGCCCGTCCTTCATCTGGATCATCTTGTGGTACTCCTTCTTCTGCCGTGAACGCAGGTAGATGATCAGTTCATAGCCGGGCATGTCCGTGGCAAGGATCGCCTTCGAGTAATACTTCGGAAACTCTTCGGGCGTGATCACGCGCCCCTTCACGGTCATGCCATAGGTATCGCAGACCGCCTTGATGGCCGGGGGAAAGAGGCCGCCGTACAGCACCTTCTTCACCAGCTGGCCGGTCTGGTCCGTGATCGCCGGCCGGATCTGCCCGGGCGCCCGGTTGATCTCGGTGAAGAGCCGGTTCTTCACCTCATCGTGGTACCGCTTGTAGTCAAACGGGTGCTTCAAGGGGATATCGGTGGCCTTGACGAGTTTGGGATGGTTGTCCGGCAGGTTGTAGATGATCCGCGGGCGATAGTGCTTGACGATCGATTTGATCTCCTCGCAGGAACTCGTGTGGATGATCGCGTTGGTCTTGTCTTTTGCCAGGCGCTTGACCACGGTATAATTCGAGAGATCGATGGAGGAGACGAGGATGAAGGGGGTGATCTTCTGCCCGTACAGGTACCCGAGCAGCCGTTTCTTGAACGCGATCTCCACCTCGAACTCTTTTAAGTCGGAGGGCGACGTGATCACTTCGCCGAACGCCACATGGTTATCTGAGTCCACGAGCAAAAAGTCGAACTCGGCAAGATCCTGGCCATTGCCCCGGACCGTGATGTCGCCGTACCGGGAATAGAAGACCCCGTTCTGGCCGATCTTCACGTTCTCGCGCCGGTCCGGGGCATCGTCCCCTTTTCTGGCAACGTACTTGATCGTGTCGGATCTCTGTGCGATGTCGAGGAACATCTCGTACACGATCGCCTCGAACCACCGGCCCTCGGCCGTCCGCATCACTTCGAGATCTTCTGAAAAGAGTTTTTTGCGCTCGATCTTGTTCATGTGCCGCGTGGCATTGATGGCTATGGCCGCTGTTGGCTTGAATTTTTTGAAGTTCGTATTGAGCCACGGGATCATGATGTGTGGTAAGTGTCTCACCTGCAATAGTAAATAACAATCTGCCCTGTTGGCGGGCCGGCCCCATCCTCGCGCAGGTCGCCGACCCGGCAATGGCGCAGCAGATCCAGGATCGTTTCAAATCTTCTGGTCGCATAAGGAGATCCCCGGTTCATCGCGGTGGATCGTACCGGCACGATGAGGACAGGCCACATTCCTCCCGGTTGCGATCACGTCATCGCGGGAAATAGCCGGAAAAATACAATGCCTTCCCTTATAGTCGAAAGAGCCAGCTAAAAAAAGAGTTAGTAAATACCCTGCGCCCTCATGGCGTTTGCGACCTTCAGGAAGCCGGCAATGTTTGCGCCAACCACCAGGTTGCCATCCATGCCATATTCCTTTGCGGCATTGTTGGCATTGTGGAAGATGTTGACCATGATCTGCTGGAGTTTGGCATCAACTTCCTCAGCGGTCCAGGAGTACCGCTCGGAGTTCTGGCTCATCTCAAGGCCGGAGGTTGCAACGCCACCGGCATTGGATGCCTTGCCCGGTGAGAAGACGATCTTCGCTGCAAGGAAGGCATCCACCGCTTCGGGCGTGCAGGGCATGTTGGCGCCTTCACAGACCGCGATCACGCCATTCTTCAAAAGCGTCTTTGCTTCGTCGCCATTCAGCTCGTTCTGGGTTGCGCACGGGAGTGCAATCTTACAGGGAATCGACCAGATGCCCCGGCATCCCTCGTGGTATTCACTGCCCGGTACCAGCGTGGTGTACTTGCTGATCCGTGCCCGCTCAACTTCCTTGAGCTGCTTGATGATATCGACCTTGATACCCTTGGGGTCATAGATGTAGCCAACGGAATCGGACATCGCAACAACCTTGGCACCGAGCTGCTGGGCCTTCTCCGCTGCATAGATCGCCACGTTACCGGAGCCCGAGATCACGGTGACCTTCCCCTTGAACGATTCCTTCTTCATCGCAGACATGGCTTCCTGCGCAAAGTAACAGAGGCCGTAGCCGGTTGCCTGGGTCCGCACAAGGGAGCCGCCATAGGAGAGGCCCTTGCCGGTGAGGACGCCGGACCACTCGTCCCGGATCCGCTTGTACTGGCCGAAGAGATACCCGATCTCCCTGCCACCAACACCGATATCACCAGCGGGAACATCCGTGTCGGGGCCGATATACTTGCAGAGCTCGGTCATGAAGGCCTGGCAGAAGCGCATGACCTCGACATCAGACTTGCCCTTGGGATCGAAATCCGAGCCACCCTTTCCGCCGCCCATGGGCAGGCCGGTCAAACTGTTCTTGAAGATCTGTTCAAAGCCGAGGAACTTCACAATCGATGCATTCACCGAGGGGTGGAACCGGAGTCCGCCCTTGTAGGGTCCGATCGCGGAGTTGAACTGGAAGCGGTATCCACGGTTCACCTGTGTGACACCCTTGTCATCCACCCAGGCAACGCGGAAGATGACCCCGCGTTCGGGCTCAACGAGTCGCTCAAGAAGACCGTTCTCGAAAAGTTCCGGCGATTTCTTGATCACCGGCTCGAACGACTGGAGCACTTCAAAGACTGCCTGCTGGAACTCCTTCTGGTCCGGGTCTCGTTTGCAGACCTGCTCGTACACCTGTTGTAAGTACTTATTTTTCAAAGATGACATGGCGATTCACACTCACTGGTTGTCGTATGATACATCAATTGAAGATCACATTTATTGGTTTGGATATTCATCCCGGCTCAACACCACCGGTCTTTTCAGCCGTTGCATGATCCCGTACATCGTCATCCCCACAAGGAACAGACTGATGAATCTTCACCGGCGGATCAATGGTGTTTGGGTAAGGAATGACACCTGACAAACCCATTATAGTTAAAATCTATTCACTAATAAGCCGTTGCCTTCCACCTCATTATAAAAGTTTTGATTCAAACTGCCATTGAATGAAATTTTTTTTCACAATTTCCCAAAAAACGGATCGAAAATTACCCTTTTGCATAGTACCATACCCTCTCCAAAAAAAACGAATTCATGTGAGGATCATCCAGTACGCCGCATGCACCCTGAAAAAAAAGGTGCGTATTTTTTTAAAAGAAACAACCGAAGACGGGCGGTGTTGCATCGCACGAGCGTGCACCCGGTTTACCAGGAGCCCCTGAAACGGGCAGATGAAAAAAATTAGTAGGTGGCCAGGTACCGGTCCAGTTCCCACGGGTGGACCGCGAGCCGGAATGAATCGGTCTCCATCTCGGCGATGCGGGTGAGGTTCTCAACAACATGGGTGCCAAGCACATTGCAGAGCACCTCATCCTTGACCAGCGCTGCATTGGACTCCGTGAGACTGCCGGGCAGCATCTCAATTTTGAGTTTCTTCCGTGCCTTCGCATCCATGTGATAGATATTGGAGTTCGTCATCTCGGGCGGCATGATCTTATTTTTGATGCCGTCAAGACCGGCCGCAAGCATGCTGGCGAAGAGGAGATACGGGTTGCACATCGGGTCCGGGCTCCGGAACTCGGCCCGGGTGCTGTTGCCCCGGGCTGCCGGGACGCGGACAAGGGCCGAGCGGTTGGCTGCACTCCAGGAGATGTAACAGGGTGCCTCATAGCCGGGGACCAGGCGCTTGTACGAGTTGATGGTCGGGTTGGCGAGCCGGGTGATCGCTTTTGCGTGCTTCAGGATACCGCCGATATAGTACATTGCGGCGTCGGAGAGTTGCAGTTCCGCATTGGGATCATAGAACGCATTCTTCCCATTCTTCGAGAGCGAGCCGTGGGTGTGCATACCGCTGCCGGCAATACCAGCAATGGGCTTTGCCATGAACGAGGCGTGAAGGCCGTAATTCAGGGCAATGGACTTGGTGGCAAACTTGAAGGTGATGACCCGGTCTGCGGTCGTGAGGGCGTCACCGTACTTGAAATCGATCTCGTGCTGGCTGTCGGCAACTTCGTGGTGCGAAGCCTCGATCTCAAAGCCCATGTCACTCAGGGCGAGAACCACGTCCCGGCGCACATCTTCAGCCGAGTCGGTTGGTGCCAGGTCGAAGTAGGCGCCATGATCCTCGAACTCGGTTGTGGGTACACCATCGTACATCCGGAAGAGGAAGAACTCAAGTTCCGGGCCGGTGTTGAACGCGAAACCCGCCTTCGCTGCATCAGCAATGACCTTCCTTAGCACGAACCGGGGATCGCCTTCAAACGGCTTGTTGCCGTAGGACTGGATGTCGCAGATGAACCGTGCAACCTTTCCCTGATCGGGTCTCCACGGGAGGACGGCATACGTTGCCGGGTCCGGCTTGAGGAGCATGTCGGACTCTTCGATGCGGGCAAAGCCCTCGATGGACGAACCATCGAACCAGATACCCTCGGTCAGTGCTTTCTCAGCCTGGATCGCCGGGATTGCCACGTTCTTGGCCAGGCCCGTGATATCAGTGAACTGGAGCCGGATAAATTTGACCTTTTCCGCTTCAATTTTCTTTAAGATCTTTGTTACGTCAGCTGACTTTTGTGAAGACATGTTCCACCCGCGTTTTGCTTGTGTAAATTACCGGTGCACCCGATCACATGTTCACGGGATCGTGAAGAGATGCCCACCAGTACTGAATCAGTTTCTATTGTGATAATATGTATGATGGTAAGAGTAAAAAGGCCGGTGTCGCCTGATCACCAGTCCTCCGTCTTTGATCTCTGCATGCACCGGATGCCATCAAAAACGCCATTCGCATGAATGAGGTCCGCACGGTTTTTTCATGGTGCACCCGCAGCGGGCACCGGCCTCCGCACCAATAGTTGTTCCGGCAAAAAAAACCGGCGCGGCCCGGCCTGGGGCAGGGTTCCGTTATTTTTTGCCGGGTTGGTCGTGGAACTTTTTTTTTGGATTGTGCCAGAAATTTATCCGGGCCGGTTTTTTCACTGGAGATCACCCTGAATTTTTTCCGGGAATTTTTTTTTATTTTTTTTTTAACGGGAGCAGTCAGAACGCAATTTTAAAAAAAAATCAATACAACCTCCCCCATCCTCTCAAAATATATACGGGCATCAAAATATCCCGGAATACCAGAGCAGGAGATGTTCTGCATCACAACAACACGACAAACGGAGGCGGTGCTTCCATGGCCCGGGGCCGGTTCCCGGTAAAGGCGCTCGCGGCCGCGATGGCGGTTGCGGTAAAAAGGGGGCTCGTTAGATTGTACGAACGCGGGCCGGGCAGCATCGCCACATTTGCGATCGTGCGCCCGGGGCTGCTGGCTGAAGTCCGGATCAAGCGGCTGGAACGGATCAACTGCACGAAAGAGACGCTCAACCGGGACGCAGCGGCCGAGATTTCGGGCCTGAAGATGTTTCCGTCCTGCCCGCAGATCTCCCGCGAGCTCTGGGGGATCTCGGAAGATTATTTCATCCGCTTCTTCCGGATCCTGGAGAACGGGATGCTCGAACTGGGGAGCGATGGCGAGCCGCTGCCGGCCGGTGTGGTGGTGCGGCCTGACCAGGTTCCGGGGCCGGTGCGGTACCTCCGGCGCCGGAGACGGGAGATGGCCGCAACGGCAACGACCCCAAAGGTACCCCCGGGTGAGGAGGCCCCCCACCCCATGGATGGGAACGCACCGTCGGAGACCGATCCTTTTGGGAGTACCCCTGCTCACTGAAGGCCCCTTTTTCAAATCAGGCGTATTTCGTGGATCGGGGGTCATTTTGGCTTTATTTTTCCGGCCGGTTTTTCATGGGAACCGCGAAATCGACATATTCACCCGGATCGCCCGACATAAACTCAAAAAAACGCTCATTTTCGCCTCCTTTTATGAGCATTTTACGCATGTAGGCCCAAATCGCGCTAATAGACCCCTAACAGATCGCGAAAGTCGCCTCTGATCAGGCTGTAGAGCGTGGGTTCCGACGGACCTCCGCTGTGATCAGGGGGTTATGCTGCCAGTACCAGTGACCTGGAACTCGTCACGGGCTTCTCCGGATTTTTTTCCGGAGGGAATGGTTTGGAAAATATTTCGAAATTTTTCTCACGCAGAAAAAAATTTGAAAATCGCATTGCCGGAACTATTTTTCGCGAGCCGGAAAAAATTCGGTGCCACCCCCTCCTCGCTCTGCTCGGAGTCGCTCGGCCGCCTCATCGCCCCCTCGCTGGGCAAGGGACCATACGCAGCCAAGAATACCGGTAAGTGAGTAGCGCAAAAGGCGACGAGCCCTTTTGCGCGTTGGGCTCATATGTTCTCGCGGAGAAAAAACACAAGAGATTTAGTTAGTGAAGACATTCAGAAGAAATTTTTAAAGAAACTCAAAGTAAAAGTATCTAAACTTTGTATTTTTGCATTAACGTCTTAAAGACCGCGTCTAACGGTAATTATTTCAAATAAGACTGTATGGGGCAAAACGGTAAGTTATCGAACTCCTTCCACAATTCCGATCTCCTCGTCCGTCAGCCCGTACAACTCGTACACCAGCTTATCAATGGAAGCATCCGTTGCCTCAACCTGTCGGGACAGCAACTCCTTCTCGTGATCGAGTGAGGCGTCCTGCAACTTTTTATTCAACGCCAGCATCTGCGTGACGAGCGCCACCATGCGATCGTGGCAGGCTTTGTCTGCCGGATCGGAGAAGTTGATGGTGCGGACACCTGATGTAAAAAGAGGTTGATTCCAATCGTGGATGGCAGATGGAGATTCAAATCTGCTTCTGCATCTGCTGGATCTCTTTACAGATTTCATCGAGATCATTACTGAGCCACTGCTTGCGCTCTTTTGTGTAATCGCCTTTTCCGTGATCAAACATCTGGATGAACCGGATCAGGTCAACGGGCCCGAGTGTTTTTAAGAGCGCATTCATTCCTTCGTCATGGATTTCATGCAATGTCTTCACTTTCATATTGCGGGTACCGTTGGGACGACAATCCCTTTCCTGAGTGTTTCTGCAATCGGAGAGGCCCGATCCTGATATTCCTTTTGAGTAAGGGTGATAATATCAAGAGGCACTTTGAATTTCTTTACGGTGTGCATCTCGGCATCTTTTGTGAGGAGTGCCCGGTCAAAAATATCACGGTCTGTAAAATCATCGGAGATAATTGCAATATCGATGTCGCTTCCGGGAGTTGTGGTGCCTGTGCTGGACGAACCGAACAGGATAAGGTTGTTGATGTGGATTCCATTTTTCCGGATTTGTTCACTGAAAAAAATTACCGTTTCGAGGACTTTTGCATCAACCATGTAAGGATCTCCTGTGTTCCGGATATAATTTTTTGTGTCTTTGTCTTGGTATATTGTTCAAGAACCTCATCAAGGTTATGGGGATAACGGCCGGTCACGCCGATACGATTGATGACAAACAACGTGTCCAGGTATGGTTGCGGAAGGTCCAGTTCAAGAAGTTCGACCAGATAGATCAGGCTGTGTGTCTTTTCCGGGTTCTCACCGAATTTCTCCACATATAATGCCTTTAATCCTTTTTCCAGTGCCAGGTGACAGAAAAAAATTGCCGGGGGAAAACGCTCTGCAGAGACGAGGGACTCAGCGGTACCGAGATCATATTGCGCCTGCCGAAACCATTCGCCGGATTCAATGGTCATAGAAGAAAAGCCACTTCCCCGATCTCTATCTTTTCGTATGTTGCCAGATGAATATATTGGTTCATTTCTCCCTCCCTTCCACAACCGCAATCTCCTCCTCCCTCAGCCCGTACAACTCGTACACTAATTTATCAATCGAAGCATCCGTTGCCTCAACCTGCCGGGACAGCAGCTCCTTCTCGTGATCGAGTGAGGCGTCCTGCAATTTTTTATTGAGGCCGAGCATCTGCGTGACGAGCGCAACCATGCGATCGTGGCGGGCTTTGTCCGCCGGGTCGGCGAAGTTGATGGTGCGGATGGGGATTAGTTCGATATACTGACGATTCAAGGCAATATAACCGCCTCTAAATGTGGAACTAATTTTCTTCAGATAAAATGTAGACAAAGATGAGTTGAGGAGCCCCAACAGGTAGTGATAGGACATTTTTTCTTCGGGTTTCAATACAATTCCGTAGCCCCCACCACCGCCACCCCCACTTCCCATAAAATAAAAGAAATCTTTTGAATCGAACGTAAAGCAGGCACCATTTGCAATACTTGGTGCGAGAATTTTTTCACGATTCATTTCTGTCAGATTTTGATTTCGACCAAATGCATACCATTGTTCATGCTTCCATTTTCCGTTTTCTCGTGCCTCTAACAGAGATCGATTCTGTTTGAAATATTCCCAAGTATTTGGATATTTTTCAGCGAGTTCTTTTGTGGGAAGCAAAGTCGCTTTATTATCTTCAAGTTTATACGGAAAAAGAATTGATTTCGTGATCGTGTCAATGAAATAACGACGGATATTTAATGCACCTTTGCACAAGGGATGCAGCAAATCCTTCTCAAGGAAATATTTTTTCCCGGTTGCCTCCGAATAATATGATCCATCTTCCTGATCAATAACAATGAAAACAGGATCTGCACCAGTTACTAATCCTTGGAAAATTTTTGCTGTAACATCTTTCAATTTTATTTTTTCAGCTTCTAATTTTTCGAAGAGTCCCGAATCGTTACCCACCACAAAATTCCATTCATTTTCTGACACATTTTTTATTGAGATATCTCCCTCAATTGCGAGGTGAGAAGAACGCCATGAAATGAGATCGTCCACTTTGTAAAAATGGAACAGATCAGATCCATTTTTTCCAAGAAAAAGCAAGCAAGTATAGGTCGTTGCATTCTCAAACACTTGCTGATGCCCAAAGTGCACAATCTCTTTCAGATTTTTTCCTTTTGCGATCACAGAGCGTAACGGCTCGCCATATTTGGCGTTGAAGAATTTGTGTGGGAGAATGTACCCAAGTAATCCATTCTTGTTGAGCAGTGATAGTCCCCTCTCAACAAATACAACATAGATATCGTAGTTGCCTTTGCTTGCTGACGTGAATTTTTTCTTGTAAAACTCTACTTCTTTGGGCGCCCATTCCTTCATTGTCTGGATTCTGATGTACGGCGGATTCCCGATCACCGCATCGAACCCGCCCGCCTTCATCACATCGGCAAACTCCCGGTCCCAGTCGAACGGATTGATCCGCTTCACTTCCTCCATCGGCATCTCCAGTGTCAGGATGTCCGTGCCGATCAACGAGTTCCCGCACTTGATGTTCTCGTGCAGCGAGGGCAGCGCCCGTTCCGCGAAAAGTTTGAGCTGCTTATCGATATTCTCCTCGTTCTCCTCTTCGAGCACTTTCAACAAGAGCGCGAGTTTCGTTACCTCAACGGCCTGCGTATCGATGTCCACGCCAAAGATGTTGTTCAAGAGGATGCGCTTCTTCTCGGCAGTCGTGAGCCGCCAGTCGCTCCGCGTCCGGGTGGCATCGCCGCTCGTGCCGGCCTTGTAGATCGGGAGCTCTGCCTGCGCAAGATGTTTCTTGCCACGCGGTATGGTTTCGGGCAAAAGCGCGAGCACTGCCGGGTCGGTAACGGACTTCTTGTCGATGAAGACCGGGACGAGGTGTGCGATGTACCAGTCGCGGTGCCAGTCCAGCAAGAACTGGAACGCCCCGATCAGAAACGAACCGGAGCCGCACGCAGGGTCGAGGACGCGGAGTTTCGCTACATCGCGGGGCGTCTTCTCCTTTACAAGTTCGCCGACAGTGTGCGCAACAATGTATTCCACAATGTACTGCGGGGTGTAGAAGACGCAGCCCGCCTTCTTCACCTCCGGCTTGTACTCCACCTTGGCCTGGTGGCCGTCCGTGAGCCGGATCACCTTTCCCAGAAACTGCTCGTACACGTGGCCGAGAATCGCCGGTGGGATGACCGAGAAGAGGTACGGGGTTTCGGGGTAGTAGAGCCTCCTTATGATCGCTTTCAAGACCTTGTCGTCAATCGCAAGCGAGAGCGAGATGGTGTCGGGCATCTCGTTCCAGTCCGCTTCCTTGTCAAAATGGAAGAGCCCGGAGTTATATTTCGCATCCGCGAGCCGGAAGATCTCACAGAGCCGGGGATAGACCTGCTCCCCTTCGAGCAGTTTGTGGAGCGTGGTGTACTCCTCGATCCCCCGGTCCTCGCAGATCCGCAAAAAGAGGAGCCGGTCGATCGTCCGCTGGACCACCGTGTTCAGTTCCTCAACGGAAAGTGCCGGGTTGCGGAGCGCGATGTTCTTTGCGAGCGCGTCCCGCCATGATTCGATCTCGGTGAGGATATCGTCATCAACGGTCGCCGTTCCCTTCTTGCCCTTCTGGGAATCGGCGTACTTGTCAAACGATCCTTTCAGGATCGAATCCTGCGAGAAGATGGAGACGAGATACTCCCACTTCTCCGGAATCTCGTTGTACGTGAAATATTCGATCCGGCCTTTGGCAGCATTGTCGCCATTCTCCGGTTTGATCGTGCAGTCATAGATCGCCCACTCCTCAAAGTTTGTCAGGATCGAGAGCGGAAGTTTTGCGTTCCACGCGTACCTGCGGAGCTGGAGGGCGGCATCGGCATCATCCTTGATCCGCACGGACGGCTTCTTGGTCTCGACAATAAATTTCCGGGAGCCCCCGATACGGAAGGTATAATCGAAAAATTTTGTGGTGCCACGGATCCGGACCGGCTCTCCGTGTAGCACCTCGCGATAGGCTTCCGAATGTCCCTTGTTGTTGTTCACGTCCCAGCCGAGGGCATGGAAGAACGGATCAGTGAAATCCTGCCGGAGTTGGGCTTCATTGTATTTTTCCTGACCGCGAAGATAGGCCTCGCGATGGTATGTGTACCGTTCAACAAGAGGCTGGATCGATGCGGGGGCTGCCATTAATGGAATGTTGATCTCAACCGCGTTAAAGATATTGAAATTTTTTTATTCCCTCTGACGTATTCTCTATGAGCCGAAAAGAGGAACGATCCCCATATCTCCTTCCACAAAAGAAAATCCGTACAATCGGGTAAGAAGACGATTTACCATTTGAGAGTGAAGGAAATTTTTAGAGCTAAAAAAATCGTCACTTCCCCTTCTCAATCCTCACCAGCGGCGAACACCGGCCAAAGAACCCGGCAATGAACGATGCAAAGCCTGAGTTCCAGCACGCCGTACCTTCGTGCACCTGCCACCCGTTCGCAAACGTCTCCCGCACGTGCTTGCCGTGGCCGATCTGGTGCATCCCCTCCGACCGGAGCAGGTCGCCGGCCTTGCGGAATTCCCGGGCAACTTCCGTTTCGTACCGGCCGTTATTGATGTAGGGGCCCGGCAGGGCTGAGTCGCGGTGCTTCTCGCGGAACTTGTCGGCGTTCACCCGGTTCCAGACCGGGGGACCGGCATGGCTTTTGACTGCCGGCAGTTCAGAGACCAGCAGCTCGACGAGGATCATGCACTCCTCCTTCCCCATACAGTAGTGGGCGTGGTGCACGGAGAAGCCGTTGCGTTCAAGGAACTCCGCGATGCCGGAGGTGCTGCGCTTCAACTGCGGGACCACAATCTCCTCGATATACGGCGGGGTGGCAAACGTGATCGCATAGAGACTGGTGCCCCGCTCCTGCATGAGCGCTCCCAGCTCGTCCCGGGAGAGGGGCGATTCTTTTGGAACTTCGAAGAACGCCGCGGAGGGGGCGTCAAGATAGCCCCGGGCCAGCTCCACGAACTCTGCCATGCGGTCAAGCGATACCGCTGCTGCCACATTCCGTTTCGAGTCCACCGGGTCGATCATCACCAGCGGCTCATCGAACTCCTTGGCCCCGTGCGATTCCGGAACGATGATGGTCTGCGGCTTCCACGCGGCCGCAGCCACAAGGAGCGGCGTGAACCCGCCATAATAGAGCACCAGCAGCTCGCAGAGATACCCGGAGAATCCCTCGGTCATCTGGTCGGAGCCGTAGATCCCACCGGCTTTGGCAAAGCGCTTGAGCAGGAGCACGTCATCGATCAGGCCGTTGATCTTGTCCGTGATGTAGCGCGTGTGAAACGGCGTCCGGTCCACCGCACTCTGGATCCGCTCGGCACTGTCCACGTTGTAGCAGGGCACCAGGTCCACGTCCACGTCATCGATGACTGCATTGATGTACGGGTGCTCGGCATACTTTTCGTGAAACGATGAAGAGAACTCGGCTGCAATCGTGCGTGCAAGGGCGAGCCCGTCCGCTTCCAGCTGCTCGCGGGGGAGGCCGGCGTCAAAGAGCATGAAGAGGTCGAGGTCCCGGTCGCCGCTCACCCAGGTGTGGCGGGCAATCGATCCCACCACCATGCCCTCTGCCTTTCCGGTCTTCGCGATCGCCTCAAGCAAACGCTTTGCAATGCCGCAGACATGCTCGCGCTCCGCAGGCGTCGGGCGAAGGGTCTCAAGCACCGCAGATTCAAGGGAAGATCGGGTCACCATTTTACCTCCAGCAGATCCTCGTACACCGGGCCCCGGGGCGTCAGGGTGCTTTCTTTGAGTTTCAGGCCGCTGACCGTGCAGCTGCCATAGGTCTTGTTTCGGAGCTGGCTGAGTGCCGTGAAGAGGGAGGGGTCAGGGGACTTCACCCGGGCCACCGTTGCATGAGGGGTGAAGCGCCGCTCTTCGCGTGCAAATCCAAGCGGCGTGAGCGCTGCCTCGATCAGGTTTTGGAGCTGCTCCCCCTTCCCGCCATCATCGATCGCACACCAGACGGTATGCGGGCGTTTTGGGTTGTTCACGGTCACGGCTCCCGCGGTGACCGGAAACTGGGTGAATGTAATCTTCTTCAGGGCGTCCTGCACCGAGACGAGCCTCTTCTCATCCACCTCGCCCAGGAACTTTGCGGTGATATGAATGAGCGGCGGGTCAACAAACGTGAGGCGTGCCGAACAACCGCGAAGAACCTGCTGGGCTTCGATGAGCTGCTCCCGGATCGCTTTCGAAAGTTCGAGCGCCACAAACGTTCTGGCCATTGCGGTACTATTGGCCGATTCTGTTGATAAGGATAATCGCTTGTATGTGACGGGATGATCTGATGAGCAAACCATGATTTTTTTATGCCCATACTGCCTATTGCATACATAACAGAGTGAGGGTTTTTTGTGCCGACCGATCCGCTGCTGATTGTCTATACGCTTGAGCATTGCCCGAATTGCGAACTTCTCAAGACCTACTTAAAGAACGGTGGATTTTCATATGCCGAGCGCGATCTCTCCACGGCCGAGTCACTCACCGAACTGCGGGTGAACGGCGTCTTCGTGAATGAAGCGCCCGTGCTCCAGAAGAGTGACGATTTCTTCACCTCCGCAGATCTCTTTCCTGCGGGGAAACTGGATGGCGATCATATCAGCCGGTTGATTGCAGGTGAATGATGCCCCGTCCGGAGACCCGGCAGCAGACCATCTTTGGTGAGTATACACCCGTTCTCCCTTCGGTACGGACAACGGACGGGCATATTGTTGACTGGGACCGGAACCGCATCGTCCGCCAGCTGGTCGAAGAGACCAAACTTGTCGAGACCTTTTACGGGTACAAGGGCGCAACCGAGGAGATCGCTCAGGAGATTGCGCTCGAGGTCGAAGACCGTATCAAAAGTATGGGGCTCAAGACGCTCTCCGGCCCCCTCATCCGGGAGATCGTGAATATCACGCTCCTTGAACGGGGCATGATCCAGTACCGGAACGTCTCGACCCGGGTCGGTACCCCGGTCTTTGACGCCCACCAGATCGATGTGGGCAGGGGTTTTGAGGCGCACGACAACGCGAACCTGCAGGAGAATGCCGAGACCTCGCACAAGAAGAAGGCCGACAAGATCTCAAAAGAGCAGTACCTGCTCCAGCTCCCCCCGGCTCTTGCCGATTTCCACCTCTCCGGCGAGATGCACATCCATGATCTCGAATATTTCGGCACCCGGCCCTTCTGCCAGGACTGGGACCTCCGGTACTTCTTCTATTACGGCCTGATGCCGGACGGCAACGGGACCAAGGCGTCGGTGGCCGGGCCGGCAAAACGTGCGGAGGTCGCGATCCTCCACGCGGTCAAGGCGCTCGGATCAGCGCAGACCAACTTTGCCGGGGGGCAGGGGTATTACAACTTCCTCACCTTCCTTGCACCGTTCATGGAAGGAATGGAATACGAAGAGATCAAGCAGATGGTGCAGATGTTCGTGTACGAGATGACCCAGATGATGGTGGCCCGGGGCGGCCAGCTCGTCTTCTCGTCCATCCAGCTCTCACCCGGGGTTCCCACGCTCTGGCAGGACAAGCCCTGCGTGTACAAAGGGAAGGTCTGGGACGGCACGATGGCACCCCACCGGACCTACGGCGAGTTCGAACGCGAGGTCCGGCTGCTCTTCAAGGCGCTGATGGAGGTGATGCTGGAAGGCGACTACTGGGGCAAACCCTTCAACTTCCCCAAGCCCGAGATCTCGATCGAACCCGATTTCATGCAGGAGCGGGACGAGTTCAATAAGAAGAACCCGGATCTCCCCACGTACCAGGATCTCTACCTGATGACGTTCGAGCTCGCCTCGAAGTTCGGCACGCCCTACTACGACAACCAGCTCCCGGCCTACCGCGGTGCCGGTAAGGGGATCTCCTGTTACCAGTGCTGCGCCTACCAGTTCTCAACGGTCGCCGATGAGGATTCTGACTTTGACAAGAAACTGGTCTTTGACGGGGGTCGCCATTTCTCGATGGGATCGTGGCAGGTGGTCTCAGTCAACTGCCCGCGGGCTGCCTACAAGGCAGAGGGCGACGATGAGCGGCTCTTTGCCGAACTCAAGAAACTGATGGACGTCTCGGTCGAGATCTTCAAGATCAAGCGCCGCTGGATGGACCTGGTCCGTTCCAACAGCCGGATGCCGTTTGCCATGCAGCGCCCGAAAGACCCCAACACCGGGGAACGCGGGGCCCTTGCGGTGGATCTCGAAGGGCTGGTCTATACGATCGGGGTTGTTGGCGTGAACGAGATGGTCCAGCACCATGTCGGCACGCAGCTCCATGAATCAAAGGCCGCGTTCAAGTTCGCGATCCGGGCCATGACCGAGATGGAACTCTATGCCCGCGAGCTCAGTATTAAGAACAACATGACCCTTGCGCTCGCCCGGACGCCGGCCGAGACCACCGGCCAGCGGTTTGCCGTGGCCGACCTGCTCGACCGCCGCTACCATGACTTTGCCAGGAAGGTGATCAAGGGTGACGTGGAGTACAGCCTCCCGAAGATCGGCAAGGTCCGTGACCTGCCGATCTATTACACGAACGGCACCCACGTGGCACCCGGGGCAGATGTTCCCCTGGCGAAACGCATGGAGATCGAGCATGTCTTCTTCCCGATCGTTGACGGCGGCAATATCTTCCACATCTGGCTCGGCGAGGCACGGCCCGATCCCCGCGGGCTGATGGAGATGGCGATGAAACTCTGCAGGAACACCCAGATCGGGTACTTCGCCTTCACCCGGGATATCACCGTCTCGCTCCGGCAGTTCCACGAGCTGAGGAACGGTAAGAAGGCGATCGGTCACCCGGCACCGGGCGATATCCCGGTGAAAGCGTAATTTTTTTTTTGAAAAAAAGGAATGGGTTTTTTAAAGATTTTTCAGCTCAACTGCCTTTTTTAAGGAGATATCCATCACGCCGCGGTGAACCCGGTAGTAACTGTGGATACGATCCACCGGGTGAGGCAGGAGAATGGTTGTGGTCTGGTCATCGGCAATGATGTGGACCACCTCCGGCTCGATGTCGGCTATCGGGGCATTCTTCAGGTCAGCGGGCATCTCTGCCGTGATGAAGATGGCATCATCGGTCTCTACGACTTCGTAGGGCACGTCCCCGTCATCGTCTCTTGCATCGGTACTGAATATCTCGGGATCCCCGGTGCCGGACTGCCGCGTAATGATGGTATACCCGATGATGCGGGTATGCTGGTTGTCAGGCATATTTTTCACGATATCTTCAACGATCCGCGCCAGGTTGTTGAAGACATCATCGTAAGGTCCGCCAGGATTACTCTGCATGGATACCTCAAAGCATGTACCGGTCTTCTTCCCGTTTTATGATTCCCCGGTCTTCGAACTCTTTCAGGATTCCGGCAAGGCCGGTCCTCTCGATACCGGTCACTTCCTCGAGTTCTTCGAGAGTCAGGGACTGGTGCGAGAGTGCGATTATTACACTAAGCTCTCGATCGCTGGTGAATAAATCCTTATGGATGAGGGCAAGGTCGTTGATCTTGGTCTCGATGTCGTGGTTGACCTGTTCGAGACTCTCGAGGATCTTGTCATGGGCACGGATCATCCGTGCCAGCATGGCAACGGTCTTCTTCAGCTGCCCGTTGGCCCGGGCGTCCACGGCCGGTGCCGGCCGGTCTCCCTTCACTTCGCTGAGGCTGACATCCACCAGGATGTCGTGGGCAAGGTAGTAATATTTCCGGCGCCGGTCATCCATCTCGCAGGAGAGGATCTCCTCGCGCTCCATCATCTGGAGATGATCGATGACGGCTTTGGGCGAGAGCACCAGCGTATCAGAGATCTCCGTGACAAAGCAGGGTTTCTGCCGGAGCAGCTCGATGATACGCCTCCGGTTGCGGTTACCGAGAATGTCCAAAAGCCGTGCAACCTCAGCCGTATCGTTCATGTTTACAGAACGTTAGTGGGATGGATATTTAAGATTTGGTTGATGTGGGGTCTGGTACATTGACGCGGACGTTCCGTCTTTTTTTTCTGTGCAGAGCAGGGAGAGACTATTTAATGCCTGCCAGAAGATCGATACATAACGCTGGTCATGATGAGGACACAACTGTCAACCTGGGACGGGAAATACACGTTCGAGTACGAGCACCAGGAGGATGGGACCATCACGTACTTCTATGGCGATGCGTGCGAGTACTCGCGGGTACTCAAAAGCCCGCTCTATGACCAGCTGGTCCGGGCGTTTGCAGGTAAAACGGTGCGCCTCAATCACTGTCTCGAGATGGAAAATATCGAGGACTGGCTCTCAAAGAATGGTATCAAGACCAGGATCACCCAGTACCTTGCCCCGATACTGCGCCACGAAGGATACATCGTGGAAGGGACGAAGAAAGGCAAGGTCACCTTCCGGTGATGGTCAGCACAGGTTCAATAAAAAAAAGAGATGCGATTTAAAGCAGGTCGCGCCGGCCTGTTCGGGGCCGAACCCGGCCGGGTCACTTCTTCTTGTGGGTGACAAAGCGGGTATTCACTTCGTCCCAGTTCACCAGGTTCCAGAACCCTTCAATGAACTTGGCCCGGTCATTCTTGTAATCAACATAGTACGCGTGTTCCCAGACGTCAAGGGCCATCAGGATCCGGAAGCCCGGCACCAGGTTCACATTGTGCTTCTCGAGCTGCATGATCATGAGCCGGTTCGTCTTCAGGCAGTGGGTGAGAACAGCCCACCCGGATCCTTCAACGCTGGATGCTGCCTGCGTGAACTCCTTCTTGAACCGGTCGAACTTCCCGAACTCGGCATCGATCGCCTTTGCCAGGTCCCCTTTCGGCAGGCCGCCTCCGCCTTTTCCCGCAGGGGCGAGATTCTCCCAGAAGAGCGAGTGCAGCCGGAAGCCGCCGATATGGAACGAGAGTTCCTTGAGCGTAGCCTTCATGTCAAGGTCCGCGTTCTCTTTCCTTGCCTTGTCGAGCTTCTCAAGAATTGCATTTGCACCGGCGACGTAGGCCTGGTGGTGCTTGGTGTGGTGCAGGGTGAGCTGCTCTTCCGAGATATGCGGTGCCAGTGCCTTGTACTCATACGGCAGTTTCGGCAGGGTGTATAATTTGTTTGATTCCATGACTTGATTCCTCCGTTTGGATAAATGGCTAGTATCCATCTCCCCCTATTTCTTTCATTGCATAGGGGCAGAATACCGTGAGGGAGGGAGGGAGCGAAACCTACCATAACGCGGTATCCGTATGACCGTATCCGCTCCCAACAACGGGGGTCCGGGCCGCTTTGTGTGCACCCGGTCCGGCGGGTATCCTCGCATTAAAACGTATTCATCTATCCTTAAAAAAGATTGAACGGATGCCCCGCACCCATGCCCTGTTGATATCTCTCATTTGAGGGCTTCGACAATCGCAGCTCGTATCGATTCATCCGTCTCCACGGCAAGGGTCGCTTGCAGGGCGTCAGTTGCCTGCGGTCCGCCGATCGCACCCAGAGCCCGCACCGACATCATCCGCACATAGACATTCTCGTCCTTGAGGAGGATGACCAGAGGTTCGATCGTATGCGAATCCCCCAGCTCTTTGAGACCCTTGGCAGCCATGTACCGCACATGATCGCGGTTGTCCTTCAGACCCTGGATCAGGGGTTTGATGGCTTTCTCATCGGCAATCTTCCCGAGCGCCTCGGCAGCCCGGTACCGCGTCTGCCACCTGGGCTCGTTCATGGCTTCGGCAAGCGGCTCGATCGCGGCCTTCCCGATCCGTGAGAGGGCCAGGGTCACCTGCTCCCGCACAGACTTGTCGAGATCGGCGAGAGCCTCAACCAGGGGCTGGATCGCACGGGGATTTTTCGCCTTCCCGAGCAGGTAGGCGGCATACTGCCGGACCTTCGGGTCGGTACTGTTGTGCAGGGCATTGACCAGGCCGTCAAGCCCCAGCTTCTCGAGTTCCCCTGCCTGTTCGGGTCGCTCCGGCACATTCGTCTCCATGGAATGATCGTTGGTCATAAAATCTCCAGTGAGATATCGCCCGTCCTGCTATATATGGGCAGTGCACGTCAGTCATGGAGAGACAGGAAGGGTCATTTTGAGATGTGCATCAGAGGGCGGACGGGTACATGAAAAAGAGAAGCGCCACCCACCCGGCAGCCATGAAGAGGAAGGACCATCGTGATGACATGTGTACTGACCTCGAAATACCGGTAACCTGGTTCATTGAATTGCTCCCTGCATACAGAGTCAGAACCTGAGATAATATATTGAGTAAATCCTTTGAGTTGATTCATGGAACCCCGGGGTTATACCATGCACCCTGCAGGTGCGGGCAGGATCCTTTGGGCAGACCCTGCATAACTGCCAAAAAAATCGCAGTATACGACGAACTTTTATATTCTTCAGCGCGATGAATTGTGTATGAATTACAAGATCGTTGTGCTTCTTGTGGCCTGCATGGCAGTGGCGATGGCTGCCGGCTGCACGGGATATTCCACCCAGTCTTCGAATCCTGTACAGGCCCCCCAGACCGCAATCCATGTATCCGGTGCGTACGACAGTATCATGCCGGAGAGCGCGTCCTATGCCGGAAGCGCGGCAAAGAGTGAACGGATCGCCCAGGGTGCCTCCTCCGGCAGCGGCCTTTCTGCAACAGACACCAAGATCATAAAAACGGCCAGTATCTCTCTTGAAGTGAAGGATGTCACCGCAGCCCTCGACACGCTCAAGACCCTCGCCGCAGCGCAGGGTGGATACCTGTCATCGACAAATGTCCAGAGAAATTACAACAACCAGCTGAGCGGGACAACAACGCTCCGCGTTCCGCAGGCAACCTTTGAATCGGTCATCGAAGGGGTCAGGGCCCTCGGGACCGTGAAGTCGGTCTCCACAAGCGGCGAGGATGTGACGGAGGAGTACTTCGACCTCGAGGCACAGAAGACCTCCTACACCAACCAGCTAACCCAGTACAATGTGATCATGAAACAGAGCACCCGGGTGGAAGACATCATCAAGGTGCAGGAACAGATCGACCGGGTACAGACCAGCCTGGACCGGCTGGACGGGCGGCTGAAGTATCTCAACAGCCGGATCGATCTCGCGACCATCACGGTCTATCTCCAGGAACCCGAGCCGGTGGGCGGACAGACGGGACATGACTTCGTCTCGACCATCAATGAGGGTATAGCCGGATTCATCGGCATGATCGATGCGCTGATCATCCTCCTGTTCACGCTCCTGCCGCTCCTGATCCTGGGCGGAATCGGATACGGGGTGTACCGGTATTACCGGAAAAACCATCCCGCCGTTCCCACGGTAACGGTCGATAAAAAAGATAACCTCTGATTTTTTATTTTTTCTGTTCTTCCAGGAGAATACGGATCCGTTTGAGCTCGTCCAGGATGAGCATGCTCGTCCCGATCGAGGCGACCGGTGCATCGGGCACATGCTGGCGACTCACACTCGTTCCCGTACCATCGCCCCCGGCACTGCATCGGCGCACTGAAGACCGCAACAGTTCCCGGAGTTCCTCGGCATGTTCGATCGCCTCGATCCGGATCTCGGGGACGGCCTGCCCGGAGTAACCGGCAGTCTGGATAGAGATGGAAGAGATGTTGAGCCAGCGCATCACCGGGCCCTGCCTGAGGTCGAGATTGGTGATCCGGTTGTAGGGCACGATGCCGGTGGTACGGAACCAGACGCCCCGGCGCCAGCGGAGTTCATCGTCATGGAGCTCGTAGGCCATGGTGGCATAATAGAGACGGGTCCATACGATGAAGATCACCGTGAAGACAACCAAGCCACCAAGTATTGCCAGAGTTACCGGAAGGTCGACGGGCCCCGAGAGCCACATCGGGAGGAGGGTGCAGGCAAGGATGAGAAGAACAACCAGCCCGAAATCAATGATAAACCAGGGGATGAACGCCGCTGAAGGTTTGAACGGCGTATTGCGGGGAAACGTTTCCGGTTCGGACATCATGTATCAGCACAGATATCTGCCGGCCGTTTAAAAAATGGTTCGGGTAAAAAGGATTATGGCTTCTTGGTTGTTGTCGTGGTTGCGGGAGCGGTCGTCTTAACAGTGGTGACGGCGGCAGTCTGGGTGGTATTACCCGTGGCCTTGGCAGTCACCGTCTCGGATCCGGTCGATGCCGGCCCCGTTGCGGCAAGACTGCCCCCGGCGTCGGCGGATATGCTGACTTTCCCGAATGCCTCGGTGACTTTCCCGCTCTTCAACAGCTTCCCGTCTTTATAGATCTCAACCACGAGATCACGTTTAGACGAACTATCTTTCTTCTCCATGGTTGCCTTGATGGTGCCAGTTCCATTCACCACTTCAAACAGCCGGTCCCCGGACTCCTCTGCCGTCTGGAGATCGGAGGGCATGCCATAGGTTCCCTTGTAGCTGCCCATGTAATTGATCCGGACCCAGACACCGGTCACCGGCACAGAGACTGCCGTAGTCTCCTTGACCTTGATGGAGTCAGCATCCGCAGTCTTCAGGGTTGAAGGCTCACTGCTTCCCCCGAATATCGATGATCCTCCCGATGACGGACTGCCACCGGTGGGCAGACCGGAAGAGAGGTTGGGAAGGACAAAGATCGCTGCTGCTGCCACGACCGCGATCAGGACGAGGATAACAATGCCGCCAATGATCATCTTTTTGCCGGGCATCCGGCTCTTGCGCAGGCGTGGGTCCGGGGCGGGCGGCCGGGGCTTCTGGGCTGGAGCGGGTTTTTGTGCGTTCGATGAGCCGAAGATCCCTGACAGGAAGCTCTTCTTCGCGGCTTTCTGGGGGGCGGCCTCCGCAGCGGCACGGGGAACCGTCTGCCGGGCCGGGGACGGAGCCGGCGGGGGAGTGTAGACCGGTGCAGGTGCCTGGTACGCGGGTTCCTCGGGAACACGGGCGGCCGGGGCCGGGGGTGCATAGACCGGCGGTGCCACGGGTGCGGGGGCTGCCGGGCGCTGGGGTGGCTGCTGCGGGGCAGGTGCCGTCTTCCGCATATCCGCGGGGGCAACGATCGGGGTGCCGCACCGGTCGCAGAACTTTGAGTTCACCGCTACGCGGTTTCCGCACCGGGTGCAGAAGACCGTCTCACCGGACGGTTGTGCTGACTCCGGGGGTGGCGGTGATGCCCGTGCCGGGGCCGGGGCAGGAGTTTTTGCAGCACCATACCCGGGTGCCGGGGGAACGGTGTCCTGAACCCGGGTGTGTACCGGAGGTACAGGCGGGTTGCCCACAGCATACCGGGGCGGGGCCGGATGAGCCTGGGGTGCCCGGCTCTGCGGCGCTTGTGATCCGGTGAGGTAATCCTGGATGAGGCGGGCCCATTCATCACGCTCACCCACCCGGTTGCCACCTTCCTGCCGGGAGAACGTCAGCACCATCTGGCGGGTCTCACCCGGATGGGGAATCACCGAGATATTCAGGATCGGGTCCTGGAGGGCATTGACCCCGACACCGACCCGCTGGATTGTTGCAAGCGGAATGTCCTTTGACGGAAGAATATTTTTCACCCGGTCGGTCAAGATAATCCGGCGGGTGGTAAGAGTGCCCTCAAACGGGATCGATTTGACGTGGATTCCCGGAGTCCGGATCAGCACCCGTTCATCGCTGTTAAAAGATGGATCGCCCATAAATACCACGCTGTTATGCTCTGGGGTAATGGTTTCACCTTACACGGGAAAAAGGTATTTATGACATCCCGGGTATCCCGGGCTGCCGCGATCTCCGGGTTTTCCGGGCAGGACGGATGATCGCATTTTTTTAATCCGGTCATTCCAGAATAATACAGACATTCATGGCCTTCTCATGCCGCCAGTGCGGCTCCTGCTGCATGTACCTGGGCGACTACATTGTTATCGAAGAGCAGACCGGGCCATTCTCTTTTTCCTGCGAGTCGGTCTCGACCGGAACGCCGTTTACAGCCGAGATCGATGAAGACAAGCGGGCGATCTTCGCTGATCATGCATTCCCGGAAGAGCACCCCCATGCCTGCCGGTTTCTCCGGCCGGACGGGAATCTCCTCAGGTGCACGATCCACCGGGACAGCCCGGCGCAGTGCAAGTTCTACCGGTGTATTGCGATGAGCATTGGCGATCCCACAGGAAAGCCCCTGGGATATATCACCGGGGCCCTTGCACTTCACGCAGATGATCCGGATCTTCGTCAGGTATGGGAGGAGGTGGTCCGGGAGCGGCCGAGAGCCGATGGGGAGGCCGAGCCGTGGATTGCTGACTTCCTCCGGAAAAAGGGATACCGGGTGGAGTGATTGAGGGGGCATGTACCCCGAACGCTCGTTCCCCTCGTATGACGAGAAATATCGCATAACCCGCAATTATCACAACCTATTTAGCCCCATAGAAGAGACTGGCAGCCATGAAACCACTCCATGTGTTCTGCCTGATCGGTATGATCGTGGTCCTGATCTGCTGCGCCGGGTGTACCAGCACCACCCCGCCGGCTGCTCCCCCCATAACGACCCAAGCAACGGTGATGACATCCCAAGCAACGCCCGCTCCAACCGCCACACCCTACCCGGGCGCACTAACTCTCGGACAGGAAACCCCCTTCGGGATAGGGGGGAAGACTGGCATGGCCAGCGTGTATAAACTGGATATCCGGTCGAACTACAGCTGGACATCCCCCTCGTTCAACAGTGCCAGCGAACAGAAGCTTACCGGTTCAGCACTTGGTACCCAGCAGGGTTACAACACCGATGAGCCGGCAGCAGGGAATACCTTCCTGTTCGTGTACGTGAAGTTAACCGATACCGGCGCGGAGAGCATTGTCGCACCGTCGCCCGGCCAGTTCGTCGTGCACTATAACGGGAAGGACTATCCGTACAGATCCCTGGCGGCTTCCGACGTGACTGTCGGCAGCATACGGGGAACGCAGTACGATTACCTGATCGGGAAAGGCGGCGTCTCCGGGTACATCCAGCCGGGTGACAGCAATGCGGCGGACGGGTTCCTCATCTACGAAGTGCCGTCATCCATTGATCTCTCGAAAGCCGCCATGGTTGTCACGCTTGACTCGCAGCACCAGTCTGCCTGGCAGCTCGGGTAAGCCCTGCAACAACCCGCACCACTTTTTTTTTAATTTCCTCCGGCAGAGACATATTTCGCCATTTTTAAGAATCTACATAGCGAGGTTATTCTTCACAGCATCCGGTTAAACTCAGTGACAGAGATCCCCGCATCCCGGATAAGGTCCCGCTCCGTGCCCTTTGCAACCACATCATGATCGGGGATGACCAGGATCTCTTCGCCACGGGCCATCACGATATGGCTTCCTCTCTGGCGGATAACAGAAAAACCAATCCGGGAAAAGACCTTCACCATCTCCCTGCCGGACACCGGGAGGAGGCGATCACCGTTCATACGGCAATCTCAACGAGCGTACTTTTTGGCTGGCCTTTTGCCGCCTTCTCTGCCAGTTCTCGGGAAACTTCGAGATAGAGATCGATGGCTACCTGAATGTTCTTCAGCGCTTCCTCGCGGGTCGTTCCCTGCGAGTGGCAGCCCTTGAGTGCAGGGCAGTGCACGGAATAGGTACCATCCTCTTCCTCTTCCAGGATAATATCGAGTTTCATGGCTTTTTGCCACTCCTGCCGGTTACATGCGTACCCGGAAATCAAATACATTGTGCCGGAAAAAAAGCAAAACGGATTGAAAAATTACTCAAAAAAGCAGAAAAATTGGAAGTGGACGCCCAGGTCGGAATTCGAATCCGAGTCGATTGCGTGACAGGCAATCATGATAGGCCACTACACTACCTGGGCATGTTGGTACAGTTAATCCCGCCTCCCAGATTCGAACCGGGGACATCGCGGTAGCCGCGCAGTTACCTATGACGGTAAACCAATCTACAGCCGCGCACTCTACCAGGCTGAGTTAAGGCGGGGCACTGCGCTACTAATGTTGGGCAAGTTTCCTATTAAACGTATCGTAAGATCCCCGGCGGTTCCGGGTAAAAAATACCCGGATTTATCTTAAAGACCATCTCGTACCGCACGATGCGCAGATTCCCGCGGCAAAAACGGGTCGGAACGGGCATCCCCGGCCTGCACCACGCAGGGCCCACGGCAGCTGGCCGGTCAGAGAGACCCGAGGTACGCCAGGGCAGTCCGTATATCCTCGGCAATCATCTGCCGCTTCACCTTCTCGATATTGAAGCTGTCACCGGTATGGGTATACGAAGGGAGAAAGCGTATGCCGTTCTGGATATTTTCCTGGTTGCGTAGTTTGTAGGTTGATCCTGCGGGTATCGGGCTGGTGCCGTATTTTTCCTTATAAACGTAATTCACGGCTTTTCTCGCAAAATCTCCCATGCAGAGGATCATCCCGATATCAGGGAACTGCTCAAGTTCAGGTTTCAGAAACCGTACCGCACACTCTTTTAGGGTCTTTGCAGATACGAGATAGCCGGTCTTGCCGCATTTGATGGCAGTCGTGAGATAGATGCCCATCCGGGTCAGGTCTTCATAGTTCTCAAGGGCAACTCCCGCATCCTGGAATGCGGTTTTTGTTGTCTGGAAGAAGGCACCGGAACTGCTCCCGTAAAAGTAATCCGACCTGCTGGCAGGAGGGCACTCGGAGATCATGACAACCCGGATGTTCCGGGGATCGATGTCCGGCTCCGGGAAGATCATTCCCGTATGGACATCCGTGCAGGGATAATCGCACGTGAAGGTATTGATTCCCATACTGTGCTCTGGGATCGTTCTTCATATAAAATCTGCCCGCGGACGCCGGAAATTATCCCGATTTTTGCATCAGGGGCGCGACAGAACACTTTCATCCGCGATGATTCTGGTGCAGCGATTGTTTAAATAATCCGGATTCCCAATAATTTTGTATGGTTACTCGCAAGGATGTTGCGGGGGATCGCTTTCTTCACCGATAGCTCTGCTCGTGAAGAAGTAACTGTTTTTGACACGACATTACGTGACGGAGAACAGACCCCTGGTATTGCATTTACTGTTGAACAGAAACTCGAGATTGCCCGCCAGCTCTCCGCCATCGGCGTACATGTGATAGAGGCAGGTTTCCCTGCATCTTCCAAGGCCGAGAAAGAGATGGTATCTGCTATTAAGAATCTCAATCTCGAGGCGAAGATCTGCGGGCTCGCCCGCTCCGTGAAAGCCGATGTTGACACCTGCCTCGACTGCAAGGTCGATATGGTCCACGTCTTTATCCCGACCTCGGATATCCAGCGGGAGAACACGATCAACAAGAGCAGAAAAGAGGTGCTGGAGATCACCGCCGATATCATCGGCCATATCCGCAAGCACTCCGAGCTCTGTATGTTCTCCGCCATGGACGCGACGCGGACGGACTGGGACTACCTGATCGAGGTGTTCAGGGCCGCCGCTGATGCCGGGGCCACGATCATCAATGTGCCGGATACCGTGGGCGTGATCTCACCGTCCGCGATGAAGACGCTGATCACCCGCATCAATAAGGAAGTGAAGTGTCCCATCGATGTCCACTGCCACAATGACTTCGGCCTCGCGGTGGGAAACACCATCGCGGCAGTCGAGGCCGGCGCCTCGCAGGTGCAGGTGACCGTCAACGGCATCGGGGAACGGGCCGGCAATGCCGACCTGGCCCAGACGGTGATGATCATGGAGTCGATGTACGGGATCAAAACCGGCATCAAAAAGGAGCGGCTCGTGGAGACCTCGCGGCTCGTCTCCCGCTTCTCGGGTCTCGGCATCCCACCCATCCAGCCGGTGGTGGGCGAGAATGTCTTCTCCCACGAGAGCGGCATCCACTCGCAGGGCGTGCTCAAAAACTCGGCCACCTTCGAGCCGGGCATCATGACCCCAGAGATGGTGGGGCACCGCCGGAAACTGACCCTCGGCAAGCACGTGGGCCGGCATGCCGTCCGGCAGATGCTCACCGACGTTCACCTCGCCCCCGGCGACCCGCAGCTCGATGCCATCATCGAGAAGGTGAAGGCGATCGCAAACCGGGGCAAGCGGGTCACCGATGCCGACCTGTACGAGATCGCCGAGAGTGTGATGGGCATCGAACTCAACCACAAGATCCTGGACCTGCAGGATATCGCGATCATGACCGGCAACCACGCGATCCCGACGGCCAGCGTCCGGGCGATGGTGAACGGGAAGGAGCATGTCTTCTCGGCGGTGGGCAACGGCCCTGTCGATGCGGCGCTGAACGCCATCCTCGGGATCACGCCCTCAAAACTCCAGCTCACGGAGTTTTCCATCGAGGCGATCTCCGGGGGTTCCGATGCGATATGCCACGTGACCATCACCGTTGAGGATGAGCGGGGCCGCAGCTTCGATGCCAGCGGGACCGGTGACGACATCGTCCTCTCCTCGGTCGATGCGCTCGTGAACGCTATCAACCTGATCAACCGGGTCTGATCGCCCTACACCCGGGCGATCACTTCATTTTTATTTTTGAGTTCCGTATGGTGACCAGCATCTGCAATGCATCCTCATACCCGTTGAGCGATGCCCGCACCGAGAGCCGGTCGATCACCTCATCGGTGGATACCAGGTAATGCCGGGTAAACCGGCCATTCCGGTCACCGGAATCAAGGAGGTTGTCAATCCGGTCGCAGAGCTTGACGAGCGTTGCTTCCGGGGGTGCATCGATGATCCGCTCCAGGCTGTCGGTGAGCCGGTGCGCCTTGCCCTTGCCGGTATTCTTCTTGGTCAGGGAGTCCACGATCGCTATGATCTCCTGCCGGTCTAGTTCCGAGACCGGAAGCCGTTTGACAAAGGCATCGGTCTGGGCAATCCAGGCCGGGGTACAGTCCTCATAGACATCATGCAGCCACGCGGCGATCACGGCAACAGGGGAGCCGTGGAAGAGACCCACCAGCCCGGCAACGCGGGCGGGATGGACGATATACGGGGTTTTCTTGTCTTTCCGGAACTGGCCGTGATGCGCCCGGGTTGCATGATCCGAGACCATCTTGATGATGAGAAGGCGGTTGACCGGGTCGGTATCAAGGTACACCGGGCATTCGGGCATGATCTAATCTGCGGATGACAATGTAATGGTCTTTTCTGTTTTACCGTGAAGACGCGGGCGCATAAAAAAAAGTTATTCAGCGTTCAGGGTGCTCTTGCCCTCGATCGCTGCCTTGATCTGGCTCTGGAGCTGTTCGAACTTGCCCTGCATCATCTTCTCCTGCTTCTCAAGGGACTTGATACGGAGTTCGAGCGTCTCGACCTTCTCGGTGAGCTTCGCGTTGATGGTCTCCTTCTTCTTCTGCATCATGACCGTGCCGACACTTAAGTACATGACTGCATCTTCCGCTGAATCGGCAATCTCTTCCTGCGCACGCTTGGCCTCACGGACGGCCATCTCGTACTGGGCTTTCTGCTGGAGGATGTTCTGGAGCTGCTGCTGGATCTGCTGGAGCATCCCCAGCTGGTTCTGGACCTTGGGTGAGATATTGTTCATAAGAAATTCCTGTACAGCATATCGGCGCCGGATGATAAAAAGGGTTATTCATTGCATCCCTCGATCTGCGGGCATGAGGTGGGACGGGTTCAGGTATTCCTGACAAGATCCGTAACTTCATCGGCCACGTTCACCAGCCGGAGATACATGTTGAGCGCGGCACGGAGCGACGAGGTGTCGTGGGCCATGACCGTGAGAACAAGGGTATCGTTTCCTTCAAGCCGGCATGCCACAGCCGAGCGCGGGTTCACCTCATCGGCAAGTTCCGGCGCGAGCGACTGGTAGATACGGGATGCGTGAGGCGTGGAAAACCGGAAGATCGCGCTGTGCTCTGGCATACAGGTGCCCTCTCTGGAATAGACGCTAAAAAAGGAGATATAGATTCCGGGGTCTGCCCGGAAGAATGCGTTACCGGGCTTTCAGTTCCTTGATCGCCGCACCGCGTTCCTTGAACAGGATCCGGTGACCACAGTAGGGACACCGCACGTTGACGTCGATCTCAACTTTCTGCTTGCACCGGGCACATTTGTAGGTACTTGCCATAGCGAGAATACCGTTACTTACCTGGTCTCTGATACGATCCGGTCAATGGCACGCTGCGCGATCTTCATTGTCGGGGTGACCGGCTGGTACGTGCCACCGGCGAACTTGTATCCGCACTTCCGGCATTCCCAGATGCCCGTTCCCTTCCGTGCAACCGATTGCATGTCGCACTTCGGGCAGCGGTGGAGAGCGCCGGAGATCTTCTCAATATCACATACGCGCTTTCTTACAAACCTGCCGTACCGGCAGCCGAACCGGCCTGCACTGCCGGTTACTTTTCCCTTTGCTTTCGTGGTTGATTTTGCCATAATGGATACCCACCGATCTGTCTTCTTTTATTTGTCCTCTGGACTAATATACTTGATTGAGGATCTTGACCTGCCCTTCGCCCTTGGTGAGCTTGTTGATCAGGTCGTAGAACTCGCCCTGTATCCCCGCAGGGATGCGTACCACGCAGACCCACGAGCCGTCTTTGAGCCACTCGTCCTTTTCCATGGTGGACCCGGCGGCAATGTCCCCGTAGGCCTTTGAGGCGAAGTCCGGCGGGATCTTGATCGCGAGCCGGAGTTCCTCGAACCGGATCGGGAGAAGCGGGCGCAGGGCTTTCACCGTCTCCTTCACCTGCTCGTCGAGGTGCTTGAACGGGTCGATGTTCACCCGTGCCTCTTCCATCGCCATCTCGATCCGCGCCGGGGGATGCGGGTGACCGGTCTGGGGGTTGACCGCATTCCGCGCAATGAAGGTGATCACCTGGCGGCGCTTGTCATCCACCATCCGTTTCCGCTGCTCTGCCGTGAGGTGGATCTCTCCCTTCTCGATGATCCTCCGCGCAACCGCGTTGAAATCCGTGGTATGGAAGACCTTGATCAGCGCTTCGTCGGAAGCCCGCGTCGCCTTCGAGGCATTGCCAAAGACATTGAGCGCTGCCACTACGTCTTCGATCTCCACAGGCTGGCCCTGGCGGACCAGCGCCGCCTTGTCCGGATCCACGAGGATCTCGAAGCGTTCCCCGAAACTGTCGAGCCGGGCTACCACGGAGTGGTCGAGCGGTATCATGCGATCACGGCTTGAACTGCTCCACGAACGAGGCGACTTCTTCCCGGCTCATCTTCCGGAAGGCCGGTTTCTCTTTACTGATGACGCCGATCTCGACCGTGTCGACATCGAACTTGCCTTCGGTGGCCGAGTGGAGCGCCTTGAGGCCGAGAAGAATAGCATCCTTCACTTCGGTCTCGGCATTGTACTCTTCCTCAAAGACCTTCATGACGGCAGGGCGGCCGATGCCGATACCGGTGGCCTTGTACTCGAGGAGCGTGCCGGACGGGTCGGTCTCGAAGAGCCGGCATTCCCCGTCACTCACGCCAGCAATCAGGAGTGCCGTGCCGTACGGGCGGATACCGCCGTACTGGGTGAGGTTCTGCATGTGGTCGCAGAGTTTCTTGCTCAGTGCCTCAACCTCGATCGGTTCATCGTAGGAGACGCGGTTGATCTGGCATTCCACGCGTGCCCGGTCCACGAGCGCACGGGCATCGCCCACAAGGCCGCTTGATGCAACCCCGATGTGCTCATCGATCTTGAAGATCTTCTCGATGGAGGAGGCTTCAAGGAGCTTGGAGCTCACGCGTTTGTCAACGATCAGGACGACGCCGTCCTTTGCCTTGATTCCTACTGCCGTTGTCCCGCGTTTCACGGCTTCCCGGGCATACTCCACCTGGTAGAGTCTTCCGTCGGGTGAAAATACGGTTATGGCCCGGTCATATCCCATCTGGTATTGTGGCTGCATGATAATTCTCCAGATCTGTTCTTGTCAAGAACAATCGGTGTGTGTTTTTAAATCCCTTTTCAATCACATCAATCTTCTGACCGTCACAATTCACAATCTCGTACTCCTTGTCCCCAATCCTGACCTCCCCGTGGGGGGCATCCGGACTGGCGGGATCGGGAGGCGCGTTCATCCGGTCGCGGAGACTGTCGATGGTGCCCGAGGTGGCGATGATCCGCAGGGCGATCTTTGCATCGCGGTACTGGGTGATGGTCGAGAGCGCGATGGACAATTCGCGTTCGGTCCCGCGCCGGCACCGGATTACCACATACCTGCCTTCAGCGCAGACCACGGCCTGCACGATCACACCGGCCACCGAGTCGCCCCAGAGGGAGGTGACGGCATCCGAGACCGCGTAATAGAGCTCCTTCTGGTCAATTTCCGTGCCCGGGGGATCAACGTTCACGAGCACGTACCGGCGCTTGTCACGGAGGGTCGGGGGCCTTATGGTCATGTGACCACCCTCACGGAAGGCACCGGGGGGGTCGTCACGGCCCCGACGCCCCCAAAGGCCCGTTCCACATCCGGGAGATCCATCCCGAGCAGGGAACAGAGGCCGGTGATCTCCCGTACGGCACGGAGATCCAGGACCGAACGGGCATAGGTCGAGAGGGTGAGCGGGAACCCGAACCGTTCTTCGAGCACCAGCACATCCCGGTACCGCTGGATCGCCCGCTGCCGGTGAACCCCCCGGGCTGCAATGAGCACCGAGAGGTCGATATCGATCGCCAGCCGGTTGTCTGCTGCGATCTTTGCGGTCACGTGATCGAAGGCATTCTTGTCGGCAGCATGGATCCCGCGGAGGATGTGAACCCCGCGGAACCCGGCCACGGCCCGGTTGAACCCGGCATCCCCGGCCATCACCGAGATCACGGTCTTTGGATCCCGGACCCGTTTCGTCTGCGCAATGACCTCTTTCATGCCGCCATTCCTAATGAACAGGCCTGTCCTGACCTCCACATTGCCGTACATTGCAGACGGCGTGTCGATGGCAACAAGGCTGTCAAACCCCAGCGCTGCTGCTTCCAGCGCAAATCGTCGAACCGATGAATCCCCGTTCGGGAACGGGCAGACTGCTGCATCGGTGATCTTCATGAGAGTTACTACGGTATAAAAAAAGATAAGGTTATTTGCCCTGGTTGGCGTGGGAGCGGATGCTCGGGCGGGTCTTCTCGGTACCCTTTCCGCGGGTTCTCATGCCACGGCCCTTGAGGCCGGCAAAGGTCTTGCCGCGCTCGGCACGACCCCGGTGAACGGGGTCTGCGAGCCAGGCAAGGTTCTTGTCTGCCCTGATTGAGGGGTGGTGACCGTCAACGAGGATGACCTCGTAATATTTCCGCTTTCCGTCCTGGCCTACCCAGTAGGAGTTGAGGACTTCCATGTTCGGGAACTTCTTGGATGCACGTTCCTCGGCAATCCGCTGGATGCTCTTGCCGGCGGTGAGGTGCCTCTTGCCCATCCGGGCTGAACGGCGGGCGCGGACGTACCGGGATGCCCTGCGGCCTCCTCGGCGTACCTGGACACGGGCAACGGCAATACCCTGCTTGGCCTTGAAGCCGAGCGTGCGTGCGCGGTCGATACGGGTCGGGTGCTCGATCCGGACAACGCTGCCCTGGCGGCGCCATTCCTGCATCCTGTTCCAGAGGAGTTCCTTGACCTCTGACTTGTCAGGTCTCTTCCAGGCGTCCCTGACGAACGCGTACATTGATTTTACCATGGTAATCACCTAAGGTTCGGCCCAAAGAGGGCTACATTCCTTTCTCAAACGGGACGGATCCCGTGTGCCCATATACTACGACTTTAGGGGTATTAAAAGATACAGGAGCAGATAAGGGAGGGTTTATTTCCCTTTCTTCTTCTCGACAACCCGGATCCCCTCAATCCGGGTCACCGGGTACTGCCCGTCCTTGTCCTTCTCGGCCGACTTCACCATGTCCCACACGGTGAGCAACGCAACCGAGACACCGGTCAGGGCCTCCATCTCAACGCCGGTCCTCCCGGTCATCTTCACGACCACGTTGGCCTCGATATACCCGTCACCTTCGGTAAAATCTACCGATATAGAGTTAATGGGAATCGCGTGGCACATCGGGATGATGGTGGCGGTGTTCTTGACCGCGAGCGTTGCCGCTACCCGGGCCGTTGCCAGCACATTGCCCTTGACAACCGTGCCTTCCCGTATGGCAGTAAGGGTCTCCGGCCGGAGAAATATTTTGCCGGCAGCCGTTGCTTCCCGCACAACCTCCCCCTTGCCGCTGATATCCACCATCTGTGCCTTGCCATCCGTGATATGGGAGAACTTCGCCATTCATGCACCTCTTAGCTCTTTAGGGTATAAGACCGCCGGGATCTTGTCAACGATATCGGACGCCAGCATCCCGCCGCCCCGTTCTGCCACCACGGCCTCCCCTGCCTTCCCGCACACATATGCTGCAATACAGGCGGCGTCGAACACGGAAAGGTGGCAGAGGAGCGCACCGGCGATACCGGCCAGCACATCGCCCGTTCCCCCGACCGTCATCGCGGGATCGCCGGTCCGGTTGAACCGGACCTGCCGGCCATCCGTGATAACATCGATATGCCCCTTGAGAATAACTGTACCTTTGATACCGGCACGTTGTGCTGCCCGGGCCTTCCCGATTGTATCTTCGGGAAGGGTTACACCCGCGATACGCGCAAACTCAGCAGCGTGTGGCGTGTAGATCGTCCCGCCCTTCGCACGGGGAAGGGGTAAACGCAGGGCATCGGCATCGAAGACCGCCTTCTTGCAGTGCGGGGCAACAGCCATGACCACCTCATGACTCTCTGTACCAAGGCCGTTTCCGCAGACCACCACATCCGCCTTCTCTGCAAGGGCAATGAGTTGTTCGGTATGCTCTTTTTCGATCATCCTGCCTTCCAGCCGCTCATAGATCAGGTCAGGTACCGGCTCAAAGAATGGGGAGGCGATCCGCACGATATCCGCACCGGCCCGGAGCGCCCCAAGCCCGGCGAGATACGGGGCTCCCTGGTACGGGCCGCCGCCGATGACGAGCACGTTCCCGCCATTACCCTTGTGCGCCTTTTTCCTGCGTGCGGGAACGAGCGTGAGATCCCCGGGGCCGGTGAAGCACTCTGCCTCAACCGGGATGCCGATGTCGATCACGGTGGACCCATCAACCTTTGCACGGTGGAAGGCGCAGATCCGGTCCGCCCGCATGCCGGGCGTCGGGATATCGGCCGCAAGGATCTTTGCCGGCGAGGCATTCGCCATCGCCACGCAGGTGGCAAGAGGCTCTTTCAGCCCCCCGCTCGTGCCGGTCCCGAGCAGGGCATCGACAATCACATCCGCCTGCATAAAAAGCGTGCGAAGGGGTTCGAGATCGTCGCGGGACGCAAACGGGTGCAGTCCCACGCGGGCATGCCGGAGTGCTGCGAGCTGGTGTTCGCAGGCGCTGCTCCGCGGGCCCTTGTCGAGATAACAGACATCGGTTGTCGCATGGCGCCGGAGGTGCCGGGCTGCCACCATCCCGTCGCCGCCATTGTTCCCCTTCCCGCAGAGGATGAGCACCCGGCCCGGATTCCCAATAAGGACCTGCTCGGCAAGACCCCGGCCTGCGCTCTCCATCAGCTGGAGCTCCGTGACGCCAAGCGCTATCGCGTTGGCATCCACGGCACGCATCCGCGCCGGGGCGATGAGCCCCGTCTCAGGAAAGAGATCGGCCGGGTCAGGTTGCATGGTTCGTACAATTCATCTGTAGGAACTCCCTAAATATATGGCAATGGGTTTTTGCGATGATGTTAAGGCAGCCGCCGAACAGATCGCCGCGGCACCGGAAGTAACCATCGTCTCCCACATCGATGCCGACGGTATCAGTTGCGAAGCGATCCTGTCCCAGGCGGTCTCCCGGCTGGAGATTCCGGTAAAATCGGTTTTTGTGCGCCAGCTGGAACCGCTCACGATGCCGCAGGTGCCCTCCGACTCCTCGCTCAAGATCTTCTCGGACCTTGGCGCGGGCCAGCAGAACCTGATGCTCGAACGGGGGTTCTCTGACAAGGAGGTTTTGATCATCGACCACCACGTCAGCCAGCCGGTGGAAGGGCGTACCTATACGCAGGTGAACTGCCTGCCGTACGGGCATACGCGGATGAGCGCTGCCGGGGTCTCGTACCTGGTGGCAAAGCAGCTGGACTCGGCCAATATTGACCTTGCGCAGATCGCGGTTGTCGGGAATGTCGGGGACATGATGGCGCGGGAGAAGTGCGGCCTTGTGGGTCCCGCCCGCGAGATCATTGTCGAGGACGGGATGCGGCACGGGTCGGTGGAGGTCAGGAAGAAGGATCTCAACTGTTACGGCACGGCCACCCGCCCGGTCCACCTCTCGCTCGCTTACAATGACGACCCGTTCGTCAAGGGGATCACCAACAATCCCGAAGGGGCACGCCAGTTCTTAAAGAAACTCGGTATCCGGCAACAGACGCCGGACGGCCGGTGGTATGTCTGGGAGGAACTCTCCGAGGACGACCATCGCACCATCATCTCGGGTCTTGCCCAGCAGCTGATGGCCAACGGCGAGAAGACCGACCGGCTGCTCATGGAGTCCTACCGCTTCCCCCACGAGATCCCGCGGACCCCGCTCCGGAACGCACAGGAGTATGCCACCCTGCTCAATGCCTGCGGCCGCTGGTCGAAACCCCAGGTGGGCGGGGCGATCCTCCGGGGTGACCGGGGGCCCGCGTACCGGGATGCCGAGCAGATGCTCAACAACCACCGGGCGATCCTCCGCGAACTGCTCCAGTATATCATTGACCGGGGCGTGAAGGAACTGGAGAACCTCCAGTACCTCCACGTGGGCGGGAAATACCCGGATACCATTGTGGGGATTGGGGCCGGCATGGCGCTCTCGAAACTGAACGCCGGCAAGCCGATCCTGATCATGTGCGAGGTGCCAGAGGACCGGACCTTAACGAAAGTCTCGATGCGGACCACCGAACGGGTGGTTGCGCAGGGCATCGACCTCCAGAAAGCGCTTGCCGATGCCTCCGCAGAATATGGAGGCGGGGGCGGAGGACATAAGATTGCAGCGGGAGCATATATCCCCAAACCAGCGGAACAGGAGTTTGTCGAACGTGTCAACAGGATACTCGGAGAACAGTTTACTGCGGCGGGTCCAGGTCATCGCTGACTTCCAGTTCGGGGGAGACGTTGGCCCGTCCCTCTTCCCTGAGGGCTGCACGTTCATCTACTCCACCACGGGACGGATCCGGCAGGTGCTCTACAAGGGTGTGCGCCTTGCCACAGTCCGGGCATCGGATGGCCGGCTGACCCTCGGGATCGAAGGGGCGAACCGGCTCCATGATGCCCTGCCCGCACCGGCCTACCGGGTCATCGTCCGGGACGATGTGGCGGAGTTCGTGGCCAAGGGCAAGAACGCGTTTGCGAAACACGTGACCGCAGCCGACCCGCAGATCCGCGCGGGCGATGATGTGCTGGTCGTGGCCGCAAACGACCGGGTGATTGCCTGCGGCGGCGCACAGGTCTCAGGCCTCGAGATGCTTGCATTTAATTACGGAGTAGCGGTAAAAGTACGGCAGGGTAGTGAGAAGGATGCTTCCGGGAAACATAAATCCGCGCCAGATGAAGGCGATGATGAAGAAGCTCGGCATGAATGTCGAGCAGATTGAAGACGTAGAGAGTATCGTTATCAAGACGCCCAAAGGGAACTGGATCTTCGACTCTGCCGAGGTCTCGGCCATGACCATGCAGGGTGCGACCACCTACCAGATCTCCGGCACGCCACGGTTTGAGGCAGGTGCCGTCGAGATCCCGGTAGAGGACGTCACGATGGTTGCCTCGCAGGCCAATGTGTCGGCAGAGAAGGCAAAGGCCGCCCTTGTTGAATCCAAGGGCGATATTGCCGAAGCCATCATGAAGCTCGCCCAATGATCGAGCAGGGCGACCGTGTCCTGCTCGTGGGAGCGGGGCGGGAATTCTATATCAAGGCAGGGCCGGGAAACCTTGGCACGGATAAGGGCCAGCTGGACCTTGCAGCACTGGTCGGGAAGAACTCGGGCGATACGATCCTCACGCACAGCGGTGCGGAGTTCACGATCCGTATCCCCCGGCCCACCGATTTCTTCACGCACGGCAAGCGGTCCGGCGCTCCGATGCTCCCGAAGGACATCGGACTCGTCATCGCCTATACCGGCATGAACCATAACGACGAGGTGCTGGATGCGGGTACCGGCAGCGGGATTGCCGCCATCTATTTTGCCGGTGTGGCAAAGAGCGTGAAGACCTTTGAAGTCCGCCCGGAGTTCTCGGCCCTGGCGCAGAAGAACTTCGCGGACGCAAAACTCACGAATATCGAGGCGGTTGCCGCAGACTTCCTTGCATCGGAAGGCACCTATGATGTCGTGCACCTTGACATGCAGGTCCAGACCGAGCACGTGATCCACGCATTCTCCCTGCTCCGGGCCGGCGGATACCTGGCCTGCTATACGCCGTTCCTTGAACAGATGGCGATCGTGGTTGATGCGGCTGCGGAACGGTTCACCGAAGTCCATACCCACGAGCTGATCGAGCGGGAGATGACCCGGTCCAAGCGGGGGACCCGGCCCTCGACGAGTGTGTGTCACTCGGGGTACGTGACGATTGCGAGGAAGTAAAGAGATTTTCCAGAATCGCATATCATTTTTCTGAGATTAACTTTAAAATCGCAATACCCTGTGTGCAAAATGCCTCGTCGGGTTCTACGCTCCACACCAACCGGTTTTCCGCCAGATTAATCCTTGAACCACCGGAGGGGCGCCCCTTAGGAAAGGTGGTGTTCCTCATTAATAGGGTATGGGAGCATCAGTCCCCATCAAGTCTTTGGAAAAGAGAAAAGGGAGTACGATCTATTTTTCCACAATTGCGTGCCTGTTCTTGTCGCCACGGCCAATGCCTTTGTAAATAAATCCGTGACGAATGTACGCATCCGGGTCAATCATGTTGCGCCCGTCCACAATCACCGGGTGTTTTTTACCGGAGAGAGACTTGAGTTCCGGAGGAGTCAGGGTGCGGTACTGGTGGTGCCCTGCGAATATCACAACCGCATCCGCACCCGTGATCGCCTTCTCGACAAAGGGAACGATCGGGACACCCGGGTATTCTGCCACGTAGGGGTCGTGCACGGAAACAACCGCCCCCTCCTTCAGCAGAAGATCCCGGTACGGCTCGGCAGGTGTATTCCGCGTATCATCGGAATTCGCCAGGAATGACCAGCCGAGCAGGGCGATACTCGCACCCTTCACGGGCCTGCCTGCCCGCTCCAGCCCTTCCTGCGTGAGCCGGAACATGTGGTTCGGCATGAAATCGTTGATCCGCCGGGCAAGCACGTAGAGCGATGGCTCGCCGGCCGGGTAATCGAGCAACTTTTTCCCGAGCTGCTGCACACCGCGTTCAAGATGGTAGGTGTCCTTTGTGAGGCAGTGGCCCCCGACACCCGCACCCGGCCAGAGCATGGCCCGCGTGATCCCCTCGCCTTTGAGGCTGTCGATACCGGTCCGGACATCGTAGACATTGATCCCCATTGCCTCGCAGTAGAGGGCCAGTTCGTTGATGGCAGCGATCTGGAGGTCACGGAACGTGTTCTCCGCGGTCTTCGTCACCTCCGCGGCCGTTGATGTCATCGGGATTACTTTGCCGAGAGTCAGGACCGGGGAGTAGAGTTCGGTTGCCCGTTCGGTGCTCACTGCATCGATGCCACCCACAATGCGGTCGTGCTCCCGGATATTCCGCAGGAGCCGGCCCACCATCACCCGCTCGGGAGCATGGGCAAGCGCAAAGTCCTTTCCGGCCACAAGACCGGATTCCTGCTCAAGGAGCTCGCGGGCAACACCGCTTGTTGTGCCGGGCGTGATCGTGGATTCGAGCACCACCAGCATACCGGGCGTGAGATTGCGGCCCACATTCCGTACTCCCTCAAACAGCGCAGAGAAGTCCGGCAGCAGGTCCTCCTTGTTCAGAAACGGGGTCTGGATCGAGAGCGTGACGGCGTCCAGCTCGCGGATCTTCGAGAAGTCCGATGTGCAGGAGAACTTCCCAGCGGCTACAACCTTCTTCAGCAGGTCATCCAGGCCGGGCTCCTCTCCCTTCAGGGGGCACTCCCCCCGGTTGAGCATCGCGATTTTATAACCGGATGACGGGGAATCCCGCTGGAACCCGTACACCTTCTCAAACTGCGGGGCATCCGCAAAGAGCGCTGCGGCCGGGATACCCACGTATCCCATCCCGAGCACCCCGATCTTCCTGATCGGCCCGCGTTTCTTAATGATTTCTGAGAGCATCGCTTCACTCACCATTGCTATAGGTATAGATGATATCCGTGAAATCAGAGCCCTGCCTGGATCTGCTCGCAGACCCGCAGGTTCTCGATCGCCTGCTCCGGTGTGATGGGGAACGGCCGGTTCTCACTCGCACATTCAACAAACATGGAGAGTTCGCGCTTCAGCGGCTCAAGCTTGTTCACCATCACCTTCTCGATGATGTTCTCCTGCACGTACCGCTCGGCCTCGAACTGGTACTGACCCGGTTTCCGGTAGATGGTGACCTCCTGGGTCATGAAATCGCCCTCGATCGTGCAGTCTTCCTGCTCGATATAGATCATCCGGATCTTCTTGGATGCCTTTCGGCTCGCGGAGAGGGCGACCGGGATATTCCCGCACTTCATCAGGACACTGCAGACATCTGCACTACCGGCGCTATGGATGCCTGTCGGTTTCCCGAAGAGATTCAGGAGAATGTCGATATCGTGGATCATCAGGTCCTCGATGACCGTGCTGCCCGTCACCCGCGCCGAGGCAGGGTTGTGGCGTTTCATCTCCACGTAGAGCGGCGTGTCCACAATCTTTCTGATCTCGCTGATAACCGGGTTGAACCGCTCGATATGGCCGACACCGATTGTAACCCCATTGGGAGCTGACTTCATAAGGTCCACGGCCTCTTTTGCTGTTGCCGCGATCGGTTTCTCGATGAGCACGGCCTTCTTGGCAGCAAAGACCTGCCGCACCGTTGCCGCGTGGAAAGGTGTGGGGACACAGACATTGACCGCGTCGGTACCAGCCAGGATCTCATCCATGGTGGCGCAGACCGTTGCACCATGCTGGTCGCCAATTGTTTTTGCCGCGGCCGTGTTCACGTCAAAGACTGAGACGTTGTCCACGCTCTTCAATTCGGAATAGACGCGGACATGGTTCTTCCCCATGGTCCCGACACCGATAACACCAACATCCATCTTATTTCACCGTATTGATGGTATCACAGATATATGCGAGCTGCTTCTCCTCAACCGAGGGATGGACGGGAAGGCTCAGCACCGAACCCGCAAGCCGGGTTGCCACCGGGCAGGGATCCGGATCGTTCTTGAGGTTGAAGACCGGCTGGCGGTGGAGGGGGATCGGGTAGTGGATCGCGCTTCCGATGCCATGTCTTTTCAGGTAGTCCATGAATGCCGACCGGCTCATCGGGAACTCTTCGGTAAGCCGGACCACATACTGGTGGAAGACCGGCTGCATGCCCGGGGGCGTGATTGGCGTGACCAGTCCCTTCACCGCGAGGTGGGCATTGTAGTATGCAGCATTCCTCCGGCGCCGTTCATTGAACTCTTCCAGCCGCTTCAGCTGGACGAGCCCGATGGCGGCAGCCATGTCGGTCATACGGTAGTTGTAGCCCAGCCGGGTATGGAGGTACTTCTCACTCTGGCCGTGGTTGACGATCAGGCGCAGCTGGTCATCCATTGCCTGGCTGCAGGAAGTCACCATCCCGCCTTCCCCGGTAATCATATTCTTGGTGGCATAGAACGAGAAGCAGGCTAGGTCCCCGAACCCACCCACGTTCCTCCCGTTGAAGATGGCCCCGTGGGCTTGTGCAGCATCCTCGATCAACGTCAGATTATGGCGTTTGCAGATTGCCTGCACAGCAGAGATGTCAAACGGCTGGCCGAAAAGGTGAACGCCGATGATCGCCCGGGTCTTCGGTGTAATGCATGAGCCGATCTTCCGCGGATCGATGTTGAAGGTCGTTTCGTCCACATCCACAAAGACCGGCGTTGCCCCGCACATCAGCACGGATGATGCCGTGGCAAAGAACGTGAACGCCGGGACAATGACCTCGTCACCGGGCCCGATCCCGGCAGCCAGCAGTGCCGCGTGGAGTGCCGCAGTCCCGTTGTTGACCGCCACCGCATGGGGCACATCACAATACCGGGCAAATTCCTCTTCGAAATGAGCAACCTGTTTACCGGCAGCCAGCATACCGGATTCAAGAACGGCTGTAACTGCAGTGATCTCTTCCCTGCCAATAACCGGCCGGGCAATAGGTATTGAATCCAAAATTCTTCCCCGCAAAATCTGTGTATTCTTGATCACTATGCGTAATAATCCAATAATAGCATTCCTGTAGGATACCATTCCCCCGACATGCCGTTCTCCCGACCCCGGGAAGAGAGGTAATTTAGGGTATGAGCAAAATATACTCATCACAGAAAGAGTCGGGAGGGTGAGCGGTGCAGCACATCATATCGATCGGTGACTTTGACCGGAACGGGATCGATCGCCTGCTGGATCATGCAGGTCAGATTGACAAGAAAAAGTACGATGCGAACGCCCTTGATGGTAGGATTCTCGCCGTCCTCTTCTTTGAGCCCAGCACGAGAACCCGCCTCTCATTTGAATCGGCCATTGCGCGTCTCGGTGGCACATCCATCGCGGTGGGCAGTGTCGAGGCCTGCTCCATGGCGAAAGGTGAGACCCTTGCCGACACCATCCGGGTTGTCAGCGGATATGCGGATGCGATCGTCATCCGGCACCCCAAGGAAGGCGCTGCCCGTCTCGCCGCAGAATTCTCCACCGTCCCGGTCATCAATGCCGGTGACGGGGCGGGACAACACCCTTCGCAGACGTTCCTTGACCTGTACACCATCCGCCAGTCCATGCCCCTTGACAGGCTCGACATCGCACTCGTCGGCGACCTCCGCTACGGGCGCACCGCCCACTCCCTTGCCTCGGCACTCTCCCTGTACAATGCCCGGTTGCACACCATCTGTCCCAAGGGGCTCGAACTTCCTGCAACGCTCTCGGAGGAACTGGCTGAAAAAGGCATGGAGATCATCGAACACGAAAGCATCGATGATGTGATCCGCGAGGTGGATGTCCTCTACGTCACGAGAATCCAGCGCGAACGGTTCCCGGACTCGGCATCCTACTTCAATGTCGCATCCAGTTACCGTATCACCCCCGAACTTTTGGCCGATGCGAAGAAGCGTCTCATCATCCTCCACCCGCTCCCCCGGGTAGACGAGATCGATCCACGGGTCGATTCGTTGCCCCATGCCAAATACTTCGAACAGTCACGCAATGGTGTCCCGGTCAGGATGGCTATGCTGATGCAGGTGATGCAATGAAGAGCACAGAATCGGCCGAGAACGAAGGGCTGCTGATCCGGCGGATTAAGAACGGTACCGTGATCGATCATATTGACAGGGGCGAGGCCCTCAACGTCGTCAAGATCCTCGGCATCACCGGAACAACGCAGGAGGCCCTCTCCATTGCAACCAATGTCCAGAGCGGGAACATGGAACGAAAGGACATCGTCAAGCTGACCAACCGCGAACTCTCAAAAGAGGAGGTGGACCGGATCGCCCTCATCTCCCCGCGGGCCACGATCAACATCATCCGGAATTACAAGGTGTTTGAGAAGAAAGGTGTGGAGATCCCAACCATGATCGAGGGTCTGGTCCGGTGCCCGAACCCGGGGTGCATATCCAATACCCATGAACCGATCCCGAGCAAATTCAGGGTTCTTAAAAAAGGATTGCACTGTGCCTACTGCGACTGGGTGATCACAAAGGACATCACCAGCCATATCATCTGATCCGCGGAGGATTTTTATTCAGCGCTCCCGCTCATTCCCGATCACAACCCGTAGCCACAGCCGGAAGAATCCGACATACCGCCACCGGCGTTAATTTCATTTTTCAAGGGAATCCCTGACGAATTACTCAAAATCAAAAAAAAAGGAATGATTGACAGGACAGGGTGATGGGATTAAATATCTGCTCGGTTATAACTCTGGATGTGATCATGATGAGATCAAGTAAGTTCTATTTGTACGCAGGAATGATTGTCCTGCTTCTGGCCCTGGCTGTCCCCGGGGTCACTGCAGCGGAAACGACACAAGCGGGGTATATCACCGTGGGTATCGCCCCGGTAGCCCAGTTTGATGCCCACTATGCGGCCTACTCCACGATTCCAACGAAAGTGGTGTTTAAGGATACCTCCTTAGGTTCAACCCCGATGTCCTGGCAGTGGGACTTTGGTGACGGTGCAACCTCCACCGACCAGAACCCGAGCCACATGTATCTCCAGCGTGGCACCTACACCATCACCCTTACGGTGAAGAATGCCTATGGTACCAGCACCGCGATCAAGAAGGATTACATCACCATCGGTATGGCCCCAAAAGCTGCCTTTGTTGCAAACCCGACCTCCGGCAGTGTCCCGTTGAGTGTGGGATTCACTGACCAGTCAAGCGGCCAGGTAACCTCGTGGAACTGGAACTTTGGGGACGGAACCGGATCCACCGAACAGAATCCGGTACACACCTACTGGACGGCGGGCACCTATAACGTAATCCTGACCGTATCCAACGAGTATGGCTCTTCAGATGCCACCAAGAACCAGTATATTGCGGTGACGGGCGATCTTGTTGCGAAATTTGTCGCAGATCCCTCCTCCGGCAAGGCACCCCTTGCAGTCAGGTTCACCGACAAGTCAGCGGGCAGCCCCACGACCTGGTCCTGGGACTTTGGCGACGGGATGACCTCTGCTGATCAGTACCCGACCCACACATTTACGACCGCAGGATCGTACCATGTAAAACTCACGATCACAAGGGGAACTGAATCCGCCACCACAACCCAGACAATGAATATTGGCGGAGTGCCCGATACCGATTTCGAAGGAGTACCCACCCAGGTGAACACCAACGAGGCGGTGAAGTTCACCGATAAATCCGGCAACTCACCAACATCATGGTCCTGGGACTTCGGCGACACCGCAACGGCAACGGTCCAGAACCCGAGCCATGCCTACCAGCTGAAGGGAATCTACACGGTCTCACTCACTGCACGGAACGCGAACGGCAAAGACATTGAGACCAAGACCAGTTATATCAACGTGGGTATTCCCCCGAAAGCCGAGTTTATGCCGGTCATCGTCCCCTACCAGATGTACAAGGTACCCATGACCGTCAGGTTTGTCGACCAGTCCACCGGGCTCCCGACATCATGGTCCTGGGACTTTGGTGACGGTGCAACATCCACCGAACAGAACCCGAGCCACATCTACTCAAAAGAGGGAACCTACACGGTGACCCTGACCGCCAAGAACAACTTCGGTTCTGACACCAAGGTACGGACCGATCTCATCACCGTTGGCGGAGGCGCAGCGGTCGACTTTACAGCAGACCAGACAACTGTCGGTATCGGCAGGATCGTCACCTTCACGGACCTCTCGACCAGCAGCCCCACCCAGTGGGTATGGGACTTCGGCGATGGCACAACCGGTACCGGCGCGAAGCCCGACCACGTCTACCGTGCAACCGGCGTCTATGATGTGACCCTGACGGCATCGAACCCGTCACTCACCAACTCGCGGACCAAGAACCATTACATCACGGTCCTCTCCATCCCGAAGGCAGACTTCGTTGCTGACAAGACCAAAGGCGGTTCGCCAATGACCGTGATGTTCACGGATAAGTCAATCAATACACCCACGGCCTGGGCATGGAACTTCGGGGACGGTGCAACATCCACCGAGCAGAACCCTATGCACACCTACACCACCCTTGGTACCTACACGGTCTCCCTGACCGCATCCAACAAGGATGGAAAAGACATCGCCACAAAGCCGAACTATATCGTGACGACCCTCTCGCCGGTAGCGGATTTCAAGGCAAACCGTCAGGTAGGTAAAGCACCGTTCGTTGTGGAGTTTACCGACCTGTCAACCAACAGCCCGACCACATGGAAGTGGGACTTTGGCGATGGCACCAGCTCATCCGAACAGAACCCACGCCACATCTACCTGCGCGAAGGCTCCTATGATGTCAGCCTTACTGCAACCAACCAGTACGGCAGTGACACGATGTTCAAGACCGGGACATCAGCAGCAACAGTAACCGTTGCACCCAGTGAATCCACGGTTGCACCCACACAGGCACCTACAGCGGTAATTACTACTGAAGCCGCAAAGCCGACCACACAGGCACCATTACCTGCAGTGCTCTCTGTCATCGCGGCAGCCTTTGCGATGCTCGCCATCGTGGCAGTCAACAGAAAATAATCTCTTTTTTTTAATCGTATCCGGGTGATCCCGGTCGTTATTCAGGTCAGCAGACCGCAATCGATGATCCGGGTGAATCTGGAGCGCAATCGCAGAATAACAGGAGTAGTCGAGGGTTTTTTAGGGCAGGATATGGCCATGGATATCGATCTCGCCCCGGTAGATACGGGTGCTTGAGATCCAGCGACCGTCCTCGGCGAGAACACAGGAGATCTGGTGGATATCCACCTTCCGCTTTCCGGCTTCACGCCGTACCTTGTTGATCTCAACCGCAACAGGAAGGGTCTCTTCCGAGACTACGATGGCATCAAAATCGGATTCGATCGCAGAACCGAACCGGTCGCTCAACGCCTCGATGAGCCAGTCGGATGAAAAGTGTTTCTGGGCAATGTAGGATTCCAGATCAGATCTGCGGTCTGCAAACGGGCGGATGGGATGTACCTTCCGGCTGGCAAACGTATCCGTGGTCAGGCCAATCACAACCTGCCCCGAAGGCCCGGCCAACTCAAACGAGCGGTCCAGGAGGCGCTTATGGCCGTCATGCAGGGGATCGAACGTTCCCCCTACCATAACCTTCATCTTCCTTGATTCTTAATTTCCTATGTTATTATGCATATGGATGGGAAGGTCTCCGGCGGGGCATTATTCAAAGCCGCCAATGCAACCGTCACTGGTGATGTCACACTGGGCAGGGATGTCGGGATCTGGTTCGGGGCCGTGCTCCGGGCTGACAAGGACCGGATGGTGATCGGGGATCGTTCCAACATCCAGGACAACACCGTGATCCATACCAGCAAGGGATTTCCGGTCACGATCGGCAGCGACGTATCCATCGGCCACGGGGCGATCATTCACGGCTGTACAATCGGGAACCGCGTCCTCGTTGGCATGGGTGCCATCGTGCTGAATGGCGCAACGATAGGAGACGGCTCACTCATCGGTGCAGGAGCGGTCGTCACCGAGGGAATGACCGTTCCGGAACAATCGGTGGTTGTCGGCGTGCCGGGAAAGATCATCAAGCAGGCGACGGATACCCAGCAGCAGCATATCCTCAATAATGCCGCATCCTATGTTGAACTTGCAAAGGAGTACGCTTCGCATGCGTGATGTTGTGGTGATCGGGGCGGGTGTTGCCGGCATCCAGGCAGCCCTCGATATTGCCGGTCATGGTGTTCACGTCCATCTTGTCGAGAGGGAGCCATCGATAGGCGGTCACATGGCCCAGCTGGACAAGACGTTTCCCACAAACGACTGCTCCATGTGCATCCTCTCTCCCAAGATGGTGGATGTGGCACGGCACCCGCGTATCACGATCCATACCTGCTCCGAGGTCGAACAGGTGGAGGGGGAGGCGGGAAATTTCAAAGTCACGATAAAGACGCATCCGCGCTATGTGGACGCGTCCAGCTGCACGGGATGCGGGGACTGCATCCAGATCTGCCCGGTGGAAGTCTACAACCGGTTCGATGCCGGGGTGGGGGTCCGGAAAGCCATCTACAAGCCGCATGCCCAGGCAGTACCCGATATCGTCATACGGGATACGGAGCACTGTATTGAATGCGGGTTATGCTATGATGTCTGCGGCCCGGGCTCCATCCGCCACGAAGACAGGGAGATCACGCAGGTCATTGACGCGGCAAGCATCGTTCTCACAACCGGCTATTCGGTCTTCGATGCAAGAGTAAAGTCACCCTTCAATTACCTCACCCTTCCCGATGTCATCACCAGTCTCGAACTGGAGCGGATGATCAATGCCGGGGGCCCGACCGGGGGGAAAGTGAAGAGGATGAGCACCGGGAAGGTGCCGAAATCCATTGTCTTTGTCCAGTGCGTGGGTTCCCGCGACAGGTCGGTCAACCGGCCGTACTGCTCTGGTGTCTGCTGTATGCAGGCACTGAAGAATGCGATGCTGATCAAGGAGAAGCAGCCGGACCTTGATCTGATCATCTGCTATATGGACATCCGCGCCTATGGCAAAGGCTACGAGGAGTACTTTGAACGGGCAAAGGCTCTCGGGATCCGGTTCCTCCGGGGTATGCCATCTGATATACACCCGGACAGAAACGGCATGATCGTCCAGGTTGAGAACACCGAGAATGGCGAAGTTACGGTGCTTCACCCGGAGCTTGTGGTGCTCTCGGTCGGGATCCAGCCTGCGGAGGGAGGTGACAGTCTTGCAAAGAGACTGGGCATTGCATGCGAGGAGACGGGGTTCATCCGGCCCCTGCACGATGCGATCAATACCGTTGAGACCCTCCGGCCGGGGGTCTACGTGGCCGGGACGGCTACCGCACCAAGGGATATCCCGGACAGCGTGGCCTCCGGGGAAGCGGCAGCGATGCGGGCATGGATCGATGCAAAGAAGCCGGGGGCAGCGTGAACAACTCTGCCACGCTCTGGTGGGACACGGAAAAGGACTGCCTCTGCTATATTGAACAGACGCTCCTGCCGGAAGAATACCGGATCATCGAATGCCGGGACATCAACCGCCTGGCCACCGCTATCCGAAGGCTTGAGATACGCGGTGCACCGGCCCTCGGCGTTGCCGGGGCATACGGGGTTGCCCTTGCTGCACGCACCTCTGCACAGACCGGGTTGAATGCGCTCATAGCAGATGTGCGAAAGGCCGCAGAACTGCTTCGTTCGACCCGCCCCACGGCCATCAACCTTGGCTGGGGAATTGACCGGGTACTGGCAGCACTGGCCGCAGCCCGTTCCTGTGAGGAGGTCCGCACCATTGCCTTGCGCGGGGCAGAGGCGATCGCGGCGGACGACACCGCCTCCTGCCACGCGATCGGGGACCATGGGGCCGCCCTGCTTCCCGACACATGTACGGTCCTCACCCACTGCAATGCCGGTGCCCTTGCCTGCTCCTCGTGGGGAACAGCACTGGGTGTGATCCGGTCCGCGGTTGCGGCCGGAAAGGACGTGAAGGTGATCGCGTGTGAGACCCGGCCGCTCCTCCAGGGGGCCCGGCTCACAGCATGGGAACTGGCCCGGGACGGGATCGACGTGACCGTGATCACCGACTCCATGGCCGCCCACTTCATGCACGCCGGGGCGATCGATGCGGTCATTGTCGGCGCCGACCGGATCACACACGATGCGGTCTTCAACAAGATCGGGACCTACACGCACGCGGTCACGGCCTGGTACCACAAGATCCCGTTCTATGTGGCAGCGCCGTTATCCACATTCGATGCAGACAGGAATGCACGCGACGTTGTGATCGAAGAGCGCGGCCGGGAGGAGGTCACGGTCATGGGTAACCGCACCTTCGTTACGGACAATGCAGACGTGAAGAATCCCGCGTTCGATGCAACTCCGATGGAACTCGTCACCGCGATCATCACGGAGACCGGCGTGATCCGCCAGCCAATAGATACCCGATCACACTTATCTCCCTGAAAATCCCACTAAAGAACCAGAACAGGCACCCGCAATGGCCTTTGACTTGACAACCTGGGATCACGTGATGTATATCATCGGAGAGGTGACCGTCTTAGTCATAGTTGCGGCGCTCATCATCTCATTCGTCCTTGTGGTAATCTCCCTCTACTCGATCCGGAACCAGAAACTCTACTTCCCGAAACTGATCAAGTCCGGTCTGGTCTTCTTGGAGGGGATGATGAAGGCGATGTTCCGCCTCATCGGCCTTGAAGACCGGGAGATGCTCTCGTTCTTCATCAAGATCCATAACACCATGAACGCTGCCGAGTTCGGGCGGATTCCGGTTACCGAACGGGCGATCTTCATGCCCCAGTGCCTCCGCTCGTCCCAGTGCCCCGCTCACCTGACTCCCGAGGGGCTCAAGTGCAGGGCCTGCGGCCAGTGCAGTGTCGGGGAAGCACGGATCCTGCTCGAACAACTTGGATACCGGATTTTTATCGTACCCGGCTCGTCGTTCATCAAGCGCATGGCAAAAAAATACCGGCCGAAAGCGATCCTCGGGATCGGCTGCCTTGCCGAAGTGAAAGAGGGAATCGACATGGCCGACAAGATGGGGCTTGTCGTCATGGGGGTCGTGACCTTAAAAGAAGGGTGCGTTGAGACGATCGTCAACTGGCCGGATGTGTACGAGGTAGCGATACTGGGAATCGACCCGGCCTCAATCCCCGAGAACCTTCATACTCTTGCCAATTAGGTTGCCGCTTTTTATCTTCCCGTGAATGATGATGGCATCCTGGCTCGTCACGTCACCGACAATGACACCCGGTCGGATGATAACCTTTCCACCTGCCTGGACGGAATGGATGCTGGCATGGTCGAGAATGGTAACCTCTCCTTTCGCTGATATCGGGCCCTTGACCCTGCACTGGCTCCCGATCACGGCATTATGGCAGGAGATCTCCAGCGCCACACTGGAACGGGGTCCCAGCTCAAGGGTGCCGGTAACGGTAAGCCTGCCCCAGAAATGGGTGCGCGGGGGAACGACAAAGTCGCCGTCAACTTTTACATTCCCTTCAAAATAGGATCCTTTCTGTGCAAAATAGGTATTTCCCTTCTGGATGAGCGTTGGCATTGGTCTCTAGCTAACTGTGGAGCGATCGTGGGGATAAACCTGTTGCTCAAAAATGCCAGCGATCCAAATCCCCGCACCGGGAGCGATCAGCCAAGGAGGTGTGCGGAGAGGACGAAGACAATCAGGGATGCAAACATGCTGTATTTCAGGACGGCCGATGCACCGGAGTTCCGGACACACAACGGGCTGCCACAGTGCAGGGCCCGGTATACCGCAACGAGAAGGGCGATGTCCACGATCCCGATCATGACCAGGTACGGCATGCCCCATCCCCACAGCAGGTAAGGGATCATACTCGCCCCGGCGGATAGCAGGGTGAAGACAAAGGCACAGTATGCGGTCTTCTTCACGCCGATCAGTATCGGGAGCGTGGAGGCCCCGCCGGCCTTGTCGCCTTCCACGTCCTCGGCATCCTTTAAGAGTTCGCGTGCCATCATGGCAAGGAAGGTCATCACCGCGAGGGGCAGGAGATGGGTGAGACCGGAGATGCCGGCAAACGCCCCGCCAAAGAGAAACATGCTCCCGGCCAGGTAGGCAACCACCACATTGCCCACGACCGGCATGCTCTTGAACCGGGCCGCGTAGAGCGCCAGCAGGAAGGAGTTGAAGAGAGCAATCTCTGCACAAAGGGGGTTCGTGAACAGGCTGATAGCGATTCCTGCGGCAAAGAGGAAGACCGCATACCAGAGTGCCGCAGTGCGGGAGACCTGCCCGGACGGGATCGGCCGGTCGGCCCGGTTGACGGCATCGATCTCGGCATCAAAGTAATCATTGATCACGTTGCCGGCAGCCGTGATTAGCAGGACCACGACAAGGAGAAGAATGGTTGCGGGAACGAGCGTGCCGGTGGCAATGAAATAAGCAACAACCGTTGCCACACCGGCCATCACCGCATTGGCCGGACGGACAATCTTCAGAAAACCAACAGCACTCATTGGATCACACTCTGACTATCCGGCACATAAAATATACGAAAAGAATGTACGGGCGAGGGGGGATTTGAACCCCCGGCGTTCAGCTTAGGAGGCTGACGCTATGTCCGGGCTAAGCCACTCGCCCATGCCCATAACCATTGCGGGGGAATATGTATAAGTTTTGCGCGCTGCAACATCTCTGGCACCATGGATCTCACGGAGGCAACGGAAGGCAGCACCTCGTTTCTCGTCCCGGTCCAGGATAATACCACACAGTTTCCCCCTGGGTCTGCCCCGATCTTCTTCAACCGCCGTATGGCAATCAACCGGACGATCACCGTTCTTCTCCTCTCGCTTCTTGAGCCCTCGGATTACCTTGACGCCATGGGAGCAACGGGTATCCGCGGCCTGCGGGTTTCCCATGAATGCGGCATTCCGGTCACGATCTGCGACCGTGAGACCTCAGCTATTGACCTGATCAAAGAGAACGTACAGCGATCCGGATTGCCCATCACCATTGTCCAGAGAGATGTCAATGCCCTTCTCTCGGAGCAGTCGTTCGATGCGGTGGATCTCGATCCATTCGGAACGCCCCAACCCTTTGTGGACGCCGGCATAAAGGGAACCCGGCGATTTCTCTTCGTCACTGCCACCGATACGGCCCCGCTCTGCGGGGCTCATCTCAAGGCCGGGATCCGCCGTTACTCTGCGGTCCCGATGAACACCGAGTACCACAGCGAGGTGGGCCTCCGCATCCTCTTAGGATTTGTTGTCCGGCAGACCGCCCGGTACGACCGGGGGGTTGAACCGATCTTCTGTTATGCCCGCGAGCACTTCGCCCGCCTTCACGTGCGGCTGCTCCGGGGCCCGCAGGCCGCCGATAATTCCCTGAAACAGACCGGCTATATCCACCAGTGCCGGAAATGTCCCTACCGGGAGACTGAGGCTGCGATCCTGTCATCGTCCCGGACCTGCCCCCACTGCGGGGAGCCTCTCCAGCCCATCGGTCCCGTCTGGCTCGGCGATCTCCACAACCGGACGATCCTTGCTGACATGAGAGCACGGGTGGCGACGATGACACCGGGCCCGGCAAAGGAACTGGTAAAACTGCTGGACACGTGCATGGAAGAACTCCCGTTCCCGGGCTTTTACGACTACCATCTGCTTGCAAAACGGCTGGGCTGTTCACCGCCGGAGATCGCCACCGTGCTCAGCCGCATCAATGCTGAAGGATACTTGGCGAGCCGGACACACTTCTCCGGGTACGGGATCAAGACCGAAGCTCCGCTCGCAGTCGTGCTCGATGCCATCCGTTCCCAATCCTGATATCTCAAAAAAAAGAAGTCTAGTTAACGCTCAGCAATGATCGAGAGGAGATCCGAGTCAACGATGGTGTGGGAGAGCCCTACACGCTGGCCGGGGTGCTTGACGGATTTTCCCCAGATCCGGGCATACCGGAACTTCTGGACAAAGTCCCGGTGGAGCTTGATGCAGACATCCTCGACCGTGCTGCCCTTCCGTATAATGAGGGGTTCATCAAGATCGGCTTCTTCGCCATAGGGCTTGAGGTAGACCCGGATGAACCCGAGGCAGTCGTAGATGGCATCCTTGAGCTCTTCGGTATGATAGCCCGCGTGGGCCGAGATCATGATCGGCGGGCTGCCGAACCGCTCCCCGATATCGTGCTCGATCTCCAGGTACCGTTCCTTGTCCACGAGATCGACCTTGTTTACCGCGATGAACGCCGGGATATAGACACGGTTGCCCTGCAGGGCATCGATGAGGTCGTCCTGCGTGGCGTTCCCGCGGATCAGGATGTCGGCGTTCATCATCTTACTTTCCGCAAGAATCGAACGGACTTCCTCGATATCGAGATCGAGTGTCCCGACCGCGTTGAGCCGGATACCGCCGTGCGAGGACTTCTTGATGGTGATGTCCGGTTTCGGGACATTGATCCGGATACCGGCGTCATAGAGTTCCTTGATGAGCACATCGAAGTGCCGCTCGTTGAAGACATCCACGAGGATGATGACGATGTCCGCCCCACGGACAACAGCGATCACTTCCTTGCCCCGGCCCTTGCCCATGGCAGCGCCGGCGATAAGACCGGGGATATCGAGCAACTGGATCTTTGCCCCTTTGTGCTCCAGGGCACCCGGGACCACCGTGAGCGTCGTGAACGCATAGGCGGCAACAGCACTTTCGGTGCCGGTCAGCTTGTTCAGGAGCGTACTCTTACCGGTTGACGGGAATCCCACAAGCACCGCGGTCGCGTCCCCGGACTTCTTGACCGAATACCCTTCCCCGCCGCCCCCGGCCTTCATCGCCCGGCTGACCGCTTCATCTTTCAGCCGTGCGATCTTTGCCTTCACGCGGCCGATATGCTTGGAAGTAGCCTTGTTGTAGGGCGTCTTGACTAACTCGTCTTCGAGTTGTTTGATCTCTTCCTCAAGACTACTCATTCCTATATTATTCGCCGTATGTGCGAGATATAGTTGTTTGTGGCACAGGCCGGGATCTGACGGTAATCCATCCGTGATATGATATCATGCGAAGACCCGCAACCCGTCGGTATCATCACATCAACCAGCAGCCATTCGACATGGTCACGATGCACCCGTAAAAAACTATAAGTAACCTCATCACCCAGTTTATTGAGCAATTGCTGCTATAGTGTAGACCGGCCAATCATGCGAGCCTCTCACGCTCGCGACAGGGGTTCGAATCCCCTTAGCAGCATCCTTTTCTGTGGGTTTGATTCTCGAAAAATCCTTTTTTAGAGAACTCTTCACCCCACCACCGCCAGCCACCCGGCAAAAATTACCATCTGCACCACTGTCACAGGCAGCCCGACTTTCATAAATTCGAAAAAGGATAACGTCGCACCCTGCTTCTCGGCATTCTGGATGATGATCACGTTGCTCGCCGCCCCCAGGATCGTGAGGTTGCCGGCAAGTGTGCTGCCGGCCGCGAGGGCCATCAGCTCTGCCGTGCCGGAGCCGGCCTGCATCACGAGCGGCTGGAAGAGGGCCACGAACGGGACATTGGAGATGAACTGGCTGACAACCACACTCGTGCCGAGCAGCAGCGGAACTGATGAGAGCATCTCCCCGCTGACCATCGACTGGAAGAACCCCGTCTGCCAGACGCTCTCCATCAGCACGAACATCGCTGCAAAGAAGACGAGCGTGCACCAGTCGATGGTCCTGAGGATCACAAAGCGCTTCTGCGAGAAGAGAATGATGGGAAGCGCTGCACCGATCGCGATCAGCGGCAGGGTCACAAGCATGGAACCAAACGCAAGAGATGCGATCACGTTCGTGGCCGCCAGCAGCAGGATGATCGCGAAGGAAATTTTCACAAGGAGCGTGAGCCGGTCGTCACCGGGCACTGCGGGCAGGCTCGCGTACTTCCGGGCCGTGAACTCATCCTTGTAAAACCAGCGCAGGATTGTATACGCGGCGATGAGGCTTGCGAGGGTCGGGATTGCGAGATAGGCTGCAAACGTGACAAACGGTGACGCCATCCCGGCATTGATCGCAACGAGCAGGTTCTGCGGGTTGCCAATCGGGCTCATCACGCTGCCGGTGGTGATCGCAATTGCGAGCGCGAGCAGCAAAAGTTTTGGTGAGATCTTCCGGTCCGCGGCCAGTGCAAGCACGAGCGGCGTCCCGATCACGGCCAGCGTATCGTTCATCAGCACCGCGGAACCGATCCCCATGCCAAAGAGGATGAAGAGCACGATCTGGTCAGGATTCTTTGCTCGTGAGAAGAACCGCCGGCCAATCTCCGCAAGAAAGCCACTCGCAACCAGCGCCTCCCCGACCACAAACATGCCGAAGAGGAAGAGCATCACGTCGATGTTGATCGCGAGGGCTGCGTCGAGCAGCGAGATCTGGCCGGTGACAAGCACCGCCAACGCTCCACCCAGCATGATCTGCCAGATCTTGAGATTGAACCGGCCCACCTGCCGGACGGCGATGAGCAGGAAGACCGTTGCGAGGATGAGGATGGAAAGGTACATGCTGGATCGTTCCTAGTGAAAATCCGACCGGGATCCGGTACGGTCTACCGGAAGCCGGGCCCGGCTCTCGGTAAAACTATCCGGTATGCCGGACCTGCCAGTGCACGAGGATTCCCTCTTCCATCTTCTGAACCTCCACAAGAGTGAGCCGGCAGAATTCGGACTCGTTCACAAACCCCGGGCCATCGGCAAGCGTTGGCGCATCCTTCCCGCCAATGATGATGCTGCCGATGAACGTGTAGATCTCATCCACAAGGCCGGCTGAGATGAGGCCGGCGATCAGTGTACCTCCGCCTTCCACCATCAGCCGTCTGATGCCCATCCTTCCCAGCTCATCCATGAGCGCCTTCAGGTCAACCGCCTCATCACCATTGATGATCACGGTTGCGAGTTTTTTCAGCTCGGCAACCTTCTTTGCATCGGCTGCTTTCGAGACCGCAATGATCCGATGCCCCGGCTCTTTGTGAAGAATCTTCGAATCGCGGGGAGTCCGAGCATGGCTGTCCACCACGATCCGGACCGGGTGCAGGTCAGCGCCCCGGCTGAGCCGGTTGTTCCGGTTCTCCTCAGATTTTACGGTCAGGGACGGATCGTCCGCAAGCACCGTGCCGATCCCCACCATGATCGCATCGCAGCCGGCCTTGAGCTGATCGACCCGTGAGAAATCCAGAGGCCCGGAGATCTTCACCTGCCTCCGTTCGCGGGTGGAGAGTTTTCCATCGGCACTCATTGCGGTATTGATGATGACATGGGGTCGCATGCTTCATCGATGATTGCCTCCCGGGTTATATCAACCCACCGTTTTTTAGCATTTTTTAAACACACACCATTTTCAAGGAGAGATGAAATCTCAAAACCGATATAGAGACATTAATTAAAAAGAAAATCTAAAGCAGATATCAATATGGGTGAGACTGCAGCGGCCCGGTTCAGGTTGGGGATGCCGGATACCGATCTGGTCAGGATCATTGTTATTGCTGCCCTCACGATCAGCAGCATCCTTATCGCGACCCTCTCATTATCCCAGCCGATCAGCCTGGTCAGCACCCAGCTCTTCTTCATCCCGATCATCTATGCCGTGTACGTGTTCGGGCAACGCGGGCTTTACGTTGCAGCTCTCTGCGCTCTCGGGTACCAGACCATCGGCTACTTTGCAACCTATCCCAACACGGCTTCCCTGATCGCGATCTCCAGTGAAGCAGTCCTCTTTGTCGTGATCGGAGTGGTCCTGTTGTTCTTCTTCGAAAGGATCCGGGAAGGGGAGGTCCGGTACCGGACCATCTACGAACACTCGCAGCTGGGCATCCTTCTCTTCGATCTCTCCACCTTCTCCATCAGTCATGCCAACCAGAAACTGCTGGCCATGCTGAACTATGCACAGGGCGAGCTCGCCGGAAAGACTTTGCCCGACCTGCTGCTCACCCCCCGCGAGAAGGAGCGGTTTTTGGAACGGATAAAAAAGGAGACCACAACCTCTGACTTCGAGACCCGGTTTGCCACAAAGACCGGGGCCACCTGCTGGGTGAACCTTTCCTGGGATCGAATCGATGAATCCACGATCAGCTGTTCGATCATCAGCATCAACTCCCGCAAGCTGGCCGAGAAACTCAACAACGACAATATGCTGAAGTACCGGACGCTTACCGAGAGCACGCCCACCAGCATTCTCATTGTCCAGGACGGGGCGATCCGGTATACCAACCCGTCGTTCATCGCCTTTCTGGGATATTCCATGCAGGAGAGTATCGGCAAAGATCTGGGTTCATTCATCGAACCGGAGGATCAGGCACGCTACAGAACATTTCTTGAGGAGCGGTCAGTAAAAAAACTGGGCACGATGAACCAGGTATTCCGGTTTGTCAGCAAGTCAGGGAGAACTTGTATCGGAACCCTCCTGACCACACCGATCCGGCATCTGGATAACCCTGCGATGCTGGTGAACATCATCGATATCACTGAGAAGCAGCGTCTCGAAGATCAGATCCGGCTGGACAATGAACGGCGCCGGGGCGTGATCGTGACCGTGGCCCACGAACTCCGGACACCCCTTCAGCCGATACTCGGGTACCTGAACCTGCTCCTCTCGGACCCGGAGGGATTTGGCATCCAGGACGATACAAAGAAGATCCTGGACCGGTGCCTCACGAGCGTGGATCGCGAGCGGCAGATCATCAACCAGATGCTGGATCTCTCGGTCCTTGAGAGCGGCAAGATCCAGCTGGCTAAGACTGATTTTCCCCTTGCACCCCTGGTGAAAAAAGTTATTGAAGGGGGTGGTTATGCCACCAAGGCCACCGTTACGGTTGACATCAAGGAGGGTGTTGTTCTCCATGCAGATATCGACCGGCTCTACAATGTGCTGGACTCCATCCTGACGAACGCCGTCAACTTTTCGAAAGCCCCACGCAGGATCGATGTATCCTATACCTCAGGAACGGATGAGTCCGAACACCTCATTTCGATCCGGGATAACGGCGTGGGAATCGCCCAAGACCAGATCGATTCGGTATTCGAACCATTCCAGCTTGCGGATGGGACGAACCTGTCCCGCAAGTACGACCGGCTCGGTCTCTCGCTCTCCATTGTCAAGAAGATCCTGGAGATGCATGGCGGAGCGATTACCGTGGAGAGTGTTGTCAACGCCGGCAGTACATTTACCATTCATCTTCCCAGAGGAAACGCACCATGACCCGTACGATTATGCTTGTTGAAGACGACCAGCCCATCCTCGATATGATGGAGATCCTCCTGAAGAGGATCGGTTATGAACCGGTTCTTGTGCCGGATGTGAACGACGCGCTTGAACGCGTAAAGAGCGATCCCCCGGCACTCATCCTGCTGGACATCATGATGTCGCCCATCAATGGCTGGCAGTTTCTGGAGACGCTCAGGAACGAGTACCAGATCCGTGAATTACCGGTGATCCTCTTCACCGCGTCCCCGTCAGTCAAAGAGAAGATCGAGCACATGAACGATCCCAACCTGGGGGTTTTACAAAAACCGGTCTCAATCTCGGAACTCAAGGCCGGGCTCGAACATTTCCTTGGGCAGAAATAAAAAAAAGGACGATCAGGGTAGTAGTATCGTATTCAGGGTCATGGTGCCGGATCTGAGGACGGATCCGAAAAAGAATCCTGAACTTTTTTAAAATCCTCGGCAATCTCATGGGTCATTTTGTGAATCCCTGCGCCGAGTTCTTTGATCTCCCGGTCGATATCCGATTTGTGGCGCTCTGCTTCTATGGTCTTCATCTCTTTTTTCAGATCGTCGGACAGTTCGGTCATTATCGCCTGACTCCATCGTACTATTTCGTGGTGTTACTGAAAAATGATTCTATTTCAGGGTGATTTTTCCTGTCGGGCAGATATGCTCGCAGTTCCGGCAGGCTGGAGTAATCCACCCATACGGATCATCCGTTTGGGTTTTTTAAAAATGGATTTCTGATTGCGTAACGGGGGATCTCTCCTCCACCACCGCAGCGTCAGGAGGCCGGACGCTTCCGGAACAGGAATGAGATCTGCCGGGCTGTCTCGTCCGTGATGAAGATGATGAGAGCCTCGCCTGCGGATAACTTCCGGGAGTCTTCGATCCGGCTCGTGGTCTTTTTCCCGCTCCGAATCCCCAACTCAAAGATGCCAAAACGGGTGGCGAGATTCAATTCTTTGATGGTCTTTCCTTCAGCCTCGGACCCGTGTTCGATGATGAATGTGTGCACGTGCCGGTCCTGGAACATGATGGCGGGATCTTCCAGTTCTGCTTCTCCATGGGCCGTAGTACTCTTTGCGAACAGGGTTCTGCCAATCTTCTTGGTCTTCTTTATGATATACGCGATCTCCTCATCGGGAAGTTCATATCTCCGGAGTACGCGGGAGAAGATCTCGAGCGATGCCTCGAACTCTTCCGAGATCACCTCGTCTGCACCCAGATCCAGCAGGGCCCGTGCCTGCCGCACGTGGAGCGTCCGTACAAGGATGTGGATGCCCGGCGCCAGCTCGCGTGCCGTAGTGATGATCCGGGGTATCGATGATTCATCGGAGACGGAAATGACCAGCGTCCGGGCCCTTTGGATGCCGGCATGTTCCAGCACCTCGACCTGCACGGCATCCCCGAACAGGAAATGGGGACGGAAGGTGGATCGTTCCTTCCGTATGATCTCCGGGTTCAGTTCGATCACCATGGAGGGGATCCCGGCAATGGCGGCGGCCCGGGCAACGCTCTTGCCGGTGATGCCATAACCGGCAATGATGATGTGATCGGAGAGTACCTTCTCTGTTTTTTCAGGGGGCTCCACCCGGTTCCCCACAACACGGGCCGGTACAATCCGGTAGATGAAATCCACCACGTTCGGCGAGGCATTCATGGCAAACGGTGTCAGGGCCATGGTGATGATCGCCCCGGCAAGGAATACCTGGTAGACCGCGTTCGGTATGAGGGCTGAGTCAAGCCCGGTCTTGGCAAGGACATACGAGAACTCCCCGATCTGGCAGAGGGCAAGACCCGAAAAGACACTGACCCGCAAGGGCATTCCGAGCGCTGCTCCAGCGGCAGTCCCGGTGAAGATCTTCACGAGAATGATGATGAGAACGATCATCGCCACGTAATAGAAATCGGAGAAGATTGTCGCCGTGTTCAAAAGCATACCTATCGAGAGGAAGAAAATTGCTGCAAAGACATCCCGGAACGGGATGATGTGGCCGAGAGCATTGATGTTGTAATCCGACTCCCCGATGATGAGCCCTGCAATGAATGCCCCGAGCGTATACGAAAGGCCGGCCTCACTCGTCAGCCATGCGATGAGCACAACAATACCGGCAAGAGTGATGAGGAAGAACTCGCGGTTCTTCTCGCAGGCCACTTTGTACAGGAACGCCGGGATACCCCAGCGGGCCATGACAATAATGACAAGAAGAATCAGGGCAACTTTTCCGATCTGGTACGGAAGCGCGTTCAGGTCAAGGCCGCCACTCCCCACGAGCAGGGGGGCAATGAGCATCATCGGGATGATGGCCAGGTCCTGGAAGATGAGGATCCCGAGGAGCGTGCGCCCCTGGAGGGTATCCACCTCCCCCTTCTCCTGCAGGATCTTCATAACGATCGCCGTACTTGAGAGAGAGACGATGAACCCGAAGATCAGCGCCTCGTTAAAGGGCATGCCAAAGAACTCAGTGATGAGGGTGATGGCAACGATCGTGGCGAGAACCTGGACGGTTCCCCCGATGATGACGGTCCGCCACGAACGGAGGAGTTTCTGGAACGAGAATTCGAGACCTATGGTGAAGAGGAGCAGGGCAATCCCGATATCACCGAACGTGTCGATAGCTTCCTGGTTGGTGATGATCCCGAAGGTGTACGGGCCCACGAGGATACCGATGATCAGGAAGATGACAATGCTCGGGATCTTCAGGCGCTGGCCTGCATACAAGAGAAGAATGGCGAGGACGAGTACACTTACACTGGTGATGAGGAGGTCCATAAAAAAAACTTCCGGGCAATAACCTGTATAATGGTGGCGGGAGACCGGATATTATAGTTTATGAGAGACAGTGTCTCTCCAACACAAGACGCTGGATAGTGGATGCTGAGGGCAATCTGGCCCGGGGCTTGAGAAGAATGGATCAGCATTCTTTGAATTAACCCGGGACCGATCAGACGATCTCGGGTTTTGCAAAGAGAGATGCGAGATCTTTTGCCGTCTGGTCTGTAGAAAAAATGATGAGCGCGTCTCCGGCTTGTAAGCAGGTACTCAGATCCGGCTGGGGCGTGGTCTTGTTCTCGCGGCGGAGGCCAAAGTCCGCGATCCCGTACCGGGCTTTCAGCTCCAGGTCCGCAATCGTCTTCCCGTCCGCAAAAGAGCTGGGCTCAACGTTCAGCATATGGATGCGTAAGTTCAGGAGGACCGTGTCCATCCCCATCGTGGGGGTGCTGTTCCCGTTCTTGATGAACTTGGCATAACCCCAGCTCTGGAGTTTACTGACAATCTTTGCGATCTCCGACTCCGGCAGCCGGTATTTCTTCAGTGCCCGGGTAAAGATCTCTTTTGCCGCTTCGTACTCTTCCGATACCACCTCATCGGCCCCGAGATCCAGCAGGTACTGGGCATGACGGATGTGCTGGGTCCGGGCGATGATATAGAGCTCCGGGGCCAGCTCCCGTGCGGTATGGACGATGCGGGGCACCACTTCCTGGTCTGAGACCACGACTACCAGCGCCCGTGCATCGCAGATCCCGGCATGTTCCAGGAGTTCTTCCTGGGACGCATCCCCGAAGAGGAAAAAGGGGTGGCGGGCGGATTTTTCCCGCCGTATGACATCCGGGTTCAGTTCAATGACCATATAGGGGATGCCGGTGATCTCGGCGGCCCGGGCCACGCTCTTGCCGGTGATGCCGTAACCGGCGATGATGATGTGATCGGTGAGCGATCGGCTGGATGCGATCCCATCAAGGCATCCGACGGGATTCCGGGCCATCCGTTTGGGGCCATACTGGTACCAGAGTTCGGTAACCCGGGGTGCGGCGTTCATCATGAACGGCGTGAGTGCCATTGTGACGATCGCGGCTGCAAGGAAGATCTGGTAGATCCGGTCCGGGATGAAACTCGCGTCAAGACCGGTCTTTGCCAGCACGAACGAGAACTCCCCCACCTGGCAGAGCGCAAAACCCGTCATGATGGAAACGCGGACCGGCATCCCGAGGATTGACGATGCAAAGATACCCGTCAGGATCTTGATGCCGATGATCAAGACCACGATCATGAGGATGAGGGTGACAAACGACGAATCGGCAAAGATGCTCTTGGTGTCGAGGAGCATGCCAATAGAGAGGAAGAAGATGGCGGCAAAGATGTCGCGGAACGGGATGATATGGCTGAGCGCATCGATGTTGTAATCTGATTCTCCGATAATGAGCCCGGCAAGAAACGCCCCGAGCGTGTAGGAGAGCCCGGCCTGGTTGGTCAGCCACGCAACGATCACGCAGATCCCGGCAATCGTGATGAAGAAGAGTTCCCGGTTCTTCTGGGAGGCCACCGTATAGAGCATCTTTGGGATCACCCACTTTGCAAGGATGATGATGAGGATGAGGATCAGGGCAACCTTGGCAATCTCCAAAGGAAGGTCGCCGAGATCAGTACCCCCCGTGCCCATGAATACCGGGGTGATGAGAAGCATCGGGATGATGGCAAGGTCCTGAAAGAGCAGGATCCCAAAAAGGGTCCGGCCCTGCCACGTGTCCACCTCGCGGCGTTCCTGGAGGATCTTCATCACGATCGCTGTGCTGGAGAGCGAGATGATGAAACCGAACACGACGGCGGCCTGAAGCGGTACGCCGATTACCCAGGCAGCAAACGTGATGGCAAGGATCGTGGTACAGAGCTGGGCAAGGCCGCCGATGATCACGATGCGCCACGACTTGAGAAGTCTGTCGAACGAGAACTCGAGGCCGATCGTGAAGAGCAGGAGCATGATCCCGATCTCCCCCATCGTCTCGATCATGGACTGGTCGGTGATGATCGCTAGACCATAAGGCCCGGCAAACATACCGATGATGAGGAAACTGACAATGCTCGGCAGCCGGTACTGCGCTCCCACATACAGAAGAATGATCGAGAGGATACCGATGCCAACAAGAGCAAGCATGAAGTCCATTACGAGATCATCTCCCTGGAAATTGTGACGGGAGCGTGCGGTTCTGGCACCGGGGATCCCGACGAAAACTTTTCAGGACTATCGTTGGCGGGAAAAGATTATTTATTTTGCGTGGGACGCATGCTCGTTTTGAGAGCCCCAAGGGTCCTAGAGAACAGATCACAAAACAGCAAGTGCCCCAGGCCTGATTTGAACAGGCGACAACCAGATCTTCAGTCTGGCGCTCTCCCGGGCTGAGCTACTAGGGCAGGGATACAAATGTTGTTCCTTGATACTAATAAATGATCGGGTCGCCCGGGTTGTATGCACAACGGTTCAACCGTTCATTTTTATACGCCGGCATGACAGTATTATGCAATGCCTCCCCCGGACACCCGCGATGAATCCGGCCTTGCCCGCGCAGTCAAAAGCCGCACGGCCAGGGTCGTCCATCTCACGCATAATGATCTCGATGCCGTTGGGGCGGATGCCATTCACCGGATGAAGTACGGTACCGAGGGCGTATTCACCATCTGGAGCTCGGTGGGCCGGTTTGGTTCGCTCTTCTCCCTTGTAGCGGCCTGCGAAGGAAACGGCCATCTCCTTTCGATCTCGGATCTCGGGGCCTGCAAGGATGCTGCCGCGATTGCCGCCCGGGCAACGAAGAACGGCTGGGTTATTGAATGGCGGGACCACCACCGCTGGCGCGATGAGGAGATTGCAGCGGTTGAAAAGACCGTGTCGCTCCTCAACGTCGACACTGCCACCTGCGGTACCGGTATCGTTGCCCGCGACCTGATGCCGGGCGATCCGGTTGCAACCGAGGTGGCCCGCGTGGTCTGCGATTACGATCTCTGGAAACATGCCGACCCCCGTTCCGCGGTGCTCGGGCAGGTGCTCCAGAGAAAAGAGAACCGGGACCATGTCCGAAACTGCCTCATCAAAGGCATCTTCACGGACGATCATATTGCAGAAGAGGACCGGAAGATCCGATCCGAGATGCAGGCGATGATGCGTCGGAGCCTCGCCCACGCCACGTTCAACGGCACAAAATACCGTATCGCCTTTGCCCCGATGTACGGCTACCCGAGCGAGACTGCGCACTTCATCCGCGATGAGAAGAAGACCGAGATCGAGGTGATCATCAGTAAGGACGGCAAGTTCTCCATCCGATCGGTCCCGCCCATCAGCCATCTCATTGCCCGTGAGTTTGGCGGCGGGGGTCACCCGAACGCCGCCGGGGGATCGTTCAGGTTCTCTGTGGTCGAGCGGTTCACGTGGTGGCTCTTCAAGAAGAGCCGGCACTTCGATGAGCTGGTGAAGGTGGCAGAGAGCCACTGACACATTTCTATTTTTTCCCGGTTTTTTTTCACGCTCAATCCTCATAGCGGGGAACAGGATAATCCTGTGGGGGTCACAGGATTACCTGCTTCATCCACGGTCTCATCATTGTGGCACTCAGTTTTAGTGCTGTACCGGTCTTGGCCTCCGCGCCAGTCGGGGGATCGTGCCCGGTCTTCCCGTTTCCGGCCGGATCTGCTTCGTTTTTGGATAGGCCATGTCGGGGTTCATTGCACCCGGGCCATCCACTGATTTTATAACCCCCATGCGCCAATTACCAGTACCATGAAATACAGTATCATCGTTATTGCCGGGATCTTTATTCTGGCCTGCATGGTGATGCCGGCCAGCGCCTTCACCATGAAATCCCTCGATATAGCAGTGGGACCGAACGGTGACGCGGTCATTGATGCGCAGTACGATCTCTCGTTCATCGAACAGAGCGCTGTCTACTTCCAGCTTGCCGACCCGTCACGACAACTCCAGTCCGCGTTCAATACAGAAACATCGGCACCGGTCACCGTAACGAATGTGAATGCCAACTCCGCCGAGATCATCGTCCCGACCTATGCGAGCGTGAAGAGTACTGGTGACGGCACCACATTCACCACGCCAGCCCTCACGTTTGAACGGGCGAGAAACGCACTAACGAAGTACTGGTTTGCCCCGCTGGTCTCGCTGGACTTTTTAAAAGGAGTGACCACGGTCACCTTCCCTGACGGGTACCAGGAACAGTTCTACGGCCAGATCAGCATCCCCTCCGTCAGCCATACAATTCCATAATAATTCCGGGTTAATCCCCGGCTGTTTTGGCTTTTTAAAAAAGATCATTCAGTGTTTTTTTGAGTCCTGAGCGTAGTCTCGAAAGAAGGAACTGCTCTCTCTTCGTTTTCGCATAACACAGAACGTAGAATCCTGTGCCCGATATTTTAAATATATAAAACATAATTTTGAAATATGTCTTCGGCACTTGTTCCGCCTCAAGGGCCGGTAACGCGGGAGTCGATTATTGCCGGTACCAAACCCCACTCATTGAAGAGAAAAATACGATTGGCGTTATTCGACATGGGACTCGGCAGAACCGGTATTGGTTTTCCCTATATTTTATGGATGAAAAATAAGAGATCATAACGATAGTGAGATACGATAATCCTCATATCTCCTGTCGGTGCGCCTAAGGATACTCCGGTTCTCGATGTGGCCTTTTAAAGATCATCCTTCTCAGCGCTCGCATTCCGCGTGCGCCACAAGATCCTTCCAGTAGTGTTCGCCGCCGTCCGTGCAGTAGCCCCCAACCGAGATCTGGTCCGGGTCAAGATGTGAACGGGCGAGAGCGATCGCGGACTGGTCCGGGTCAACGAGAATGATATGCCGGACCGTGTACTCGTTCATGAGCTCGATCAGGATCGGGAGTTCCGCATTCCCCACCGCAATCGTGTGCTGGTGCTCGAGTACGATCTCAAGATCCGCCCGGTCCGGCGCCGGCTGGAAGAAGAAGACATTCTGCCGGGCGAGAGCCGCACATTCAGATTCATGCATCGCATCGCAGATCAGGACATGCCCACAGACACCCATATCCCGCATCGCCCGAAGGATCGTAGTATAGACCCCGCAGATCGCATCCGACCATTCGTCCGCGTCGCTGTAATACGCATCCTTAATCGCAAGAACATGGGGGGCTGGCATGGCACACCACGACTTACGCTTCTGCACCACAATTCCCGCCGCATCTTCGATGATGGCCATGGTATCGGCATGCAGGTCGCATATCGCCTTCCGGTCCACGATCCCGTCAATAGAAGCCAGCAGCCGGTCCGCATAAAACTTCCCGCCCGCACACGGCATCCCGATCCCGGCGTCGAGCTGCGGTGCCATCGACCGGTCCAGCAGGTAGGTGGTGATATCCGCCATCCTGCCCCGGTGCTCTGCGATCCAGCCGGCGAGTGCAGCCACGTCCGGCGTTTCCGGCTCCGCTCCCAGCGCCCGCGTTGCCAGTTTCAGCCGTTTTGCCATGATAGAGATCTTATTACTCATAAGCATCTAAAAAGTACTGATGAACGAAACACCGCTGCTCGTCACCTGCGGGCTGCCGTACACGAACGGCCCCTGCCATTTAGGTCATCTGCGAACGTACGTCCCTGCCGACATGTACGTCCGCTACATGCGGCGGGCAGGCGAAGAGGTGCTCTTCGTCTGCGGTTCGGACAACCACGGTACACCGATCGTGGTCTCGGCTGAAGAACAGGGGATCTCCCCCCGGGCGCTCTCGGAACGTTACCACAAGCACTTCGATGAGACCTTCAAGCGGATGGGGGTCCACTTCGACCGCTTCGGCATGACGGACGACCCGACAACCCAGCACCGCACGCAGGCGATCGTATCGAGCCTCGAGAAGAACGGCTACATCTACAAGCAGACCGTTCACCAGGCCTACTGCACGAAGTGCAAACGCTTCCTCCCCGACCGGTACGTTGAGGGCACCTGTCCCCACTGCGGCAAGCCGGCCCGGGGCGACGAGTGCGACCAGGGCTGCGGCAAGCACCTGGAGCCGGGCGAGATCAAGGACCCGGTCTGCAAGGTCTGCGGCACAAAAGCAGAGTTCCGCGACCAGGAACATTACTTCTTCAAACTCTCGGAGTTCAGGGACTATCTCCTGCCGTTCCTGGACACCGTCCGCGGCACCAGCAATGCCAAGAACTATGCCATCGGGTGGATCAAGGACGAACTCCACGACTGGTGCATCACCCGCACGCTCGAATGGGGAACAAAATTCCCGGGCCGCAATGATCTCGTGGTCTATGTCTGGGTCGATGCCCCCATCGGGTACATCGGGTTCACCGAAGAGTGGGCGAAGGCGAACGGCAAAGACTGGAAGCGCTACTGGTGCGGCGACAACCGGGTCACGCACTTCATTGGCGGCGATATCATCTACCACCACGCGATCTTCTGGCCGGCGTTGCTCAAGGGCGCAGGCTACTCCGCCCCGCACGCGATCATCGCGAGCGGCATGCTGAAGGTGGACGACCACAAGTTCTCGAAGTCCCGGGGCTACGTGGTCTGGACCAATGACGATTACCTGGACAAGGGACTCCCCGCCGACTACCTGAGGTATTACCTGCTTGCCTACACGAGCCATACCAAGGAACTGAACTTCTCGTGGAGTATGTTCGGCGAACGGATCAACAACGAGGTGGTCAACATCCTGGGCAACTTCGTGTACCGCACCCTCTTCTTTGCACAGAAGGAGTTTGGCGGGGTCCCGAAAGGAACGGTCGATCCCGCCATCACGGCCGAGATCGAGAAGAGTCTTGCCACCGTCAACCAGTACATGCAGGACTACGAGTTCAAGGGCGCCGTGGACTCGATCATGGCGCTCGCTGCGTTTGGCAACACCTATATCCAGACGAACGCCCCGTGGAAACTGATCAAGACCGACCGCGATGCGGCGGCACAGGTGATCAAAAACGCAATCCAGGTGGTCAAGGCCCTGGCGCTCCTGATCGAGCCGGTGATGCCGGAGACTGCCGGCAGGTGCTGGGTGCAGCTCGGGTACACGAGCCCGGTGGCAAAGCACCCGATCAGCGATGCGCTCGTTCCGGCAGAGGAACGGGCGCTCCAGCCACCGGTCCCGCTCTTTGCCAGGATGGAAGACGACCAGATCAAGGATCTCGATGCCCTGCTCCAGAAACGCGTAAAAGAGGCGAACAGAAAGATGGAAAAGACTCCGCAGATCACAATCGAAGATTTCGCAAAAGTTGAGATGAAGACCGGGACGATCCTTGCAGCCGAGGCGATCCCGAAATCAAGCAAGCTCCTGAAGTTACAGGTGGATGTTGGCGGTGAGACGCGCCAGATCGTGAGCGGCATTGCACAGTTCCACAAGCCCGAGACGCTGGTCGGAAAGTCTGTCGTGGTGCTGACCAACCTGGCGCCCGCAAAGATCTTCGGGGTCGAGAGCAACGGGATGATCCTGGCTGCCGGGGATTCGGCATCGCTCCTGATACCGCAGCAGCCGGTTGAGTCAGGGACCAAGATCCGGTAATTTTTTCATTCCTTTGTTGAGATCCGAATTCACCAGTAATTGCACCGACACCTGAGATCGCCATGGTGCAGTGTCGCAGTACCCAGTGGGCGTATAACAGGTCAGATGACAATACAGAGATCGGAACGCCGGTACCAAAAGAGTTCCGGCCAGCCGGTCTCCATAATCTATTTATGACGTTACGAGAAATTAGATAGGACAACGCGCTGCTATAGTGTAGTCCGGCCAATCATGCGGGCCTTTCACGCCCGCGACTGGGGTTCGAATCCCCATAGCAGCATTCTGACACTGGGTTAAGTTCTAATTCTCTTTTGAGGCTTAATCTGCGCTTAAAATATTCGTTTTAATATTTGGGGGTTATCCTTCAAAAGAAAATAAACCCCTTGGATCTTTGAACAATATTTTGCGTCATTGATTTCGGGTTTTAACAACATGTTCTGAAGTTCAATATTATGTTCGCCTGATCTCCAGCCCCGAATATTATTATCTTCTTTACTTTCTCTTTTCTTAATCATGGAAATCATTTTGTCGGTTTTTATCGCATTCACGTGACCTTTTAAACCATTTCTTTCAAATTTTTTGACAATTTTATCCAAATCTCCGACATTTGACTCAGAAACGGTATATATTCTTACAGTATATTTCGATTTTTCACATTCCTCTTCGATCTTGTCTATCTCTTCTTCCAACTTTGACCTATCGACCGAAATATTCAATGGAAATTGAAAATCGTAAAAATACACCCCTTTAAACTGATGATCGTGTGTTATACGAACGGTTCGCGATAATCCGAAATTTTTACCTTCGTTGTCAGAATAAACCGAAATACAGCATGAAAAAGTTTCACCCATAATCCCACACTCAATAAGAGGCACTATAGAAACCCGAGATAATAGGTATTGTGAATTGATTTTTTACTTATTGCCGATCTTAAAATCAATATCGCCCGGGTGCTCCTGGATATAATCGGCGAAATTTTCACCGTCAACCCGGTACATCTTAAAAAAGTCCATGAGCCGGATCCGCTTTACCCCGGCCTTCCGGAGCTCGGAGACCGCTTCAGATACCGCTGTCATTTGTCCATACGTTCCTGATGATCGATCTCAGCCCGTGTCATTGCTATGTATTCCGGATCGGATTCCGTCGATGAAGAAAAGGTACTGGGAATCATTCAGCACCTGAAAATATTTGGTAATACACGGGGTGAGGCTTTCTTGAAATCCAGGAATGCCAACGCTGCCACCGTTGCTGTGGTCAGGTCGTCATAATTTCCTTGTGCTGCATTGATTAGAGGACGACCGGCGGCGCTTGATACAACCGTCAGATTCTCCATCTCTTTTTTCAGTTCTTTTGAGAGCGGGAGATCCTTATCGATCATCAATTGCCCGTTGGCTGCGATCCTGTATGCGAGCTCATAAACCGATGCCTTATCCATGCGTAGAATTCTGTTTGTTGTTGCGCTTGGAATTAAGCTGGCAACGAAAGAATACGGCTTCATATTGATATGAATGCCGGCAGTCTGTGCCCGGTCCATAAGAGTCATCCGGACACTTGTCCCAACTCCCGCCGAATCTATGATCGTTGTCAGGGAAACCTCTCGTTCGTTATACCAGCGCACAAACCCGGCGTACCGGCTGACAACCTGATCGGCCTGCTTGATATAATCGCCTTTCAACGATTCGATATGAGTAACCTCAAACCAGCTCCGGGCTATTGTGCTCGGCTCTCCCATTTCGAATGTCTGAATCAGATCCTTTTTCTGTACCAAAACCAGAGCGCTCCGGTCGTGGTAAAATGCCGGGTCCCAACTCAGGACGGCAGAAGATATTTTTTCATACTCGTTCATGTGCTCTCCTTCAATATTTTTAATGGGCTTGGTGGTGCATCTCCCGCAAATGTCACAAAACAGCGATCGATAATCTCTGCCGGGAAATAGGGGGATTCGGCACCGGATACAAATTTGCATTCAAATTCCTGTGCGAATTTCTCCGGACGGGTAACGGCCTGCATATGCTTCAAAAACTTCGGGGTGATTCGTCTTGATTCAGTTGCAGGGACCAGAACTTTATCAAAACCTCCGAGAGATTCCCACCACTCAAAGAACAGGCTACCCTCTTTCCCGTTCGGGGTCGATATGCAGATTAAGCGGGATCCGGGTACACCGCTCATTGTCGGAATAGCTGCGCCCTCGATCATCTTCCGATCGCAAAACGCCATTTCATCCAGTATCAAAAGGTTGCACCGATAAGAACGGGGTCCGGCTTCATTCCCCCCGGGAAGAGCGATTAACCGGGAATCGTTACTCAGCTCCAGCGCGGTTTTCGAATCGGTGATAAGGTGCGGTTTCGTATCGCTCTCGTACTTGTCATAAAGGCGCCGGCATCGCCGGTAAAGTTCCCGGGCCTGGTTCATGGACGGACCCAATAATAGAACCGTTTGATCGTCACGGAACAGGATATTATGCACCGCAATGATCGCTGCCAGTTCGCTTTTACCTGTGCCCCGGGCACAATTTGCCAGTACGGGTTGTGAATAATAATTGGCTTTATTCAGGAACGATACCTGCCAGGGTTCCAGCGGATCAAGGAATTTTCCGACAAAGTTCCGGCTTACCCAGACGCACGGATCAATAGCGTCTATCAAGTGCTCCCGCATGTTGCACCCCCGGGCAATGAAAGAAGGGCATCAAGGACGGCTTTTTTGGCCTCTGGTTGGTCATCAAGCGCCGATAATAAAGAAGAGGTGAAGGTGTGGAACTCTGCCCACGTTGGCCCGTTATGAACTATCTCCGGGGCTTTCCCTGTCATCTCTCCCCGGAGTTTTGCGGCGATGGATAAACTTTCATTGGCTGCCCGCAATAATGGAGCGATACCGGCGATCTGTCCGGAATCTTTCGCCCTTCCAATAAGATCCCGTGCGATCTTTTCGACTTCGTTGATCCGGTCCAACGATGATTTGTCCTCAAAGGATCTCCCGGATGCCTTCTCTTCCCTCTCTTTCGCCTTCTCTTCCATATGGGCAACGTGGCGGTACAGCGATGTTTTTGATAAATCATACGTTCCGGCCAGACCCCGGACAGAAGCGCCATTTTTGATGGCCTGCTCTATCTCTTCCCGCTTCGGATGTGTGCATACAGAGCACGGCCTAGCTGCTGCCATAATGATATTACCGGACCCTGCCCTGCTTTAGCGCAGTCATCATCTCACTGATGAGGGAATCCCGCTCGGTTACCGGAATCGATTCATCCTGTGCCTGCTTTGCGAGAGAAAGAAACTCCTTACCGGAAACACTGCCGGATAGTTTTTGCGATGGTTGGCCCCGTGCGAACCGCTTCTCTACCTCTTCAGCTACGGTCGCATCGAACAATTTTTCAAAGGATCTGACTTTTGCCGGAACGTCATCTCCTTTTGAACGGATAGCAAAATCAGCGAGCCGGGGATCTCTTCCATGATCGGCAAGGATTTCAGCTGCCTGAAGTTTTTCCGCAAGATCCTCCATATTGGCAAGCGCGGGAGAACGGATCATAGGTGAAATCTCCGGGGCGGTTTCGGTCATGTCGATCCCCCGGTGCCTTTCATGGCTGCGATATCCTTTCCGAGTGCTGCCCGCTCATCTGCAATGATTCCCCGGGCAATATCGGTGATCGCTGCTTCATGTTCGGTGTTTGATTTATCGGCAGGGTTGATCCGGCTCATATCGATCGGGTCCGGTGCCTTGTACTTTTCCAGGACGGATTCCGGCAGGTTCGCCATAAAATCCGCTTTCCGCTCCGGATCCCATCCGGCTGTCATATCTTCGAGGGTCGGCTCCATTGTTACCCGGAGCTTTCCAATCTCGTAGTACTCCATTTTCAGGTTCTCCGGCAGGTGAGAGCGTCCGGCATCAGCATCAACCATGCCTGATACCATCTTCTGAAGGTGAGCGTCACCATCAGATATCTCTTTGATGATATCCTCGATCGGCATGAATGCGACCTGCCTTTGCTGTACATTGGAGTTGGTGATCTGTTCGATCGGGATGGTTGGGATCATACCGGGTGCCAGGAATACCGCTTCCCGGGTCAACGCATCCCCTAAAATCTCTTGGAAACCCCGATCATAGAGAAACTCCTGACTGAAGAGATCCGCTCTTGTTGCTGCCTTATCCGCTTCCTTATCGGCTCCCCGGGCCCGGAGCTCTTTAGCGAGGACCAGGGCATCCGTATAGTTTTTCGGGGTCTCTGTTTTCAGTCGTGCTGTCGGAAGTGCTGCGTATTTCAGGGAGTTTTTAGAGACGATGGTATCATCAATGAATGAGCTCTTTGCCGCCATGACATCCCGGAGGGTTTTCACGTTGGCAAGCTGCTTTGTGAGATATTCGGCGTTCTTTGCCCGGTACTCAGAGAGCCAACCTCCGACCTGATCGGCAACCATCCGGGAAATTTTCGCCGGTGGTTCGCTATACCGCTTCCATTCTTTGACCTGTTTTTGTAGTGCTTTAATTCTTGTTCTATCCATAAGTTTTTACCTCGTAGAATTTTCACAATTAGAATGCAATTAGACCCCGGGGAACGTCTCCCCGGGGATGTTCAACCTTCAATACTTGGATCCGTTCGGACCCGATGAGTGACGCGATGTAGATCTCTCCGGAGGACAACTCCGAGTCATCGACCTTTTTTATATTAATAAAAATTGTCTGTTTTGCGGGCTTTGATTGGATATAACTCGCATATTTCCCCAAATTCCGAAGATTAGCATACAACCATCTGACTGTATGCTGTTGTAGGGAAGAAAAAACGGCCCGGAATTGGTGCGATCGTATGCGAGACAGAGCGGGAAAGGAAGGGACAGAGAAAAGGAAGGTTAGTCCCTTTGTGATTCTGTTGTAACTGCTGTAACGGTTGTAACGCTTTCTTTGGACAGAACTAAAACTATTTTTTAATATTATAGTCATGGTGTACCGTCTCCCGGAACTGATACACATGTTACATCAGATACAGACCCCGGCCCGGAAGTGTCCCGCAGTGTTGCTTGTCTTATGATCCAATGGTTACCTTTCAATGATTCCGGGCAGATTGGCACTTCAAGCGAATCGCTGAAATGATAGCGCTGAGTAATGGCCTTCCATGTCTGCTCATCCGGCACCACAAGTTTCCTGACAACCTTTTTCCCCAGCCGTACCAGTTCGGACTTAAAGCCAATGGAGAGAAGAGAGGATGTTGCCTGTTTTGCGCTCTTCAAGCTCAGCCGGTCCTTAATCATTGTCGATGTGATGAACGGGATCTCCTGCTCGTTGATGGTGTCGGGCTGCTCTTTGGCCCAATCCAGCACATCATTAAAGATCATTCCTTCCCAGCTTTCCGACCGGGTCCTCTTGACTTCCTGCTGTCTTTTTATCAGGTACTCCCTAAACCGTGCCTCTCCATCCGGGAAGAGTTGGAGCACGATTGACAGAGGGAGAGCGATTTGTTTAAGCCGGGGTTCTATGGGGAGGTTCTGAATATCGATCGTCTTTTCTCCATCGACCTTTTCCCAATTTGCCAGTATGAACCGGGCGATCGTTCCCTGTAACTCCCGGACCTCGTCATCGTAACAGGCAGGCAGGACAAAGGGAATGTCTGTACGCTGGGTTTCCTTTGGGGTGAATGATAACAGCCGGCCTTCCGTGGCGTTATCCTGGAACGGTTTCCGCATGGCGATGATCTTCGGGCAGAATGGATCAAATACGTCCTGCTCACGAGGATTATCCTTATCGGACTTGATGAAGAACTGCCCTTTTTCAAAACCCAAATTTAGGTATTTTATCAGCTCGTTGGTCGTGGTTGATTCCCGAAGATCCGCTTCATCAATGATGAGGGTCCCATTCCACCGTTCTTTGATCCGCATGATACCGGATGGAGTAGAAGCTCCACCGGCTTTGATGGGGAAAAAACAGAGGTTCCCCACTACCCGCTGCATCCGGCTTTTCCCGTTCCCGGTATCGGCGATAAACCGGAGATAGGGGCTGGTATTCACTTTGGGGTAAAACCAACTGAACAAAATATAATAAGTGAACAGTTCCCGATCGATTTGGGGAGCGTCGATGTATTTTGTGATGTGCGTATCGATGAGCTGGAATAGTGCTTTTGCATCGAGAATTGGGGCGCTCTCGATCGCTTCCCGGGTGGGCATTCCGACTATATCGACTGTCGTACCATCCCTTTCCTGTAATTTGCGTGGGGTTAGACCTTCAACAGTCTGTTGAAAGATAGGTTTCCCGGTGAATCCGTGAACGAAGAAATAAGCGCCGGTTTTATCCCGGCAGGAGAGGTACAGGGATCCCCCATTGATGAAGAACGGCCGCTCCATAACCTTCTGTTTTGGCTCTGAAGGTTCGGCCACTCAGACACCCCCGGACAATTTCGATAAAAGATGTTGCCGTATTGCGACGGCATTATCGATCCGCTGTTGGCTTTCGGCCAGGTTCCCGGAATCGAAGAATACATGAATGCAGCCACCTTTGGACGGTGTGCCAATCTCGATCGAGTCTGGATAAAGTACCCTACTGGTAACAATTTCAGGCATTCAATCACCCCGCTGGTACATGTTGCCGTATTCATCGAACGTGACGGTTTCCCGGCTGGCGATCGGAATCACAGGACGATTGTAAAGGACGGCAGGGTAATGGCAGAAGAACCAGACAGAATCCTGTCCTTTGATATCATCCCGGTGATCCTGCTTGCAGTTGATACACTGGAGCTGACAGTACCGGGGGCTGAAACCGCACCGGACGTACCGGTCCTTTTTAGGTTCGTGAGCGGTCACGCGAACACCCTCGGGACCAGGAATCGGTTGATGTTCGGGCTTGTCGTGCTGCAAGAAACAGACCCATCAGCGGCCCGGTGAAGGCATTTTAGGTCATTCACTGCTTTGACCTGTGCCTGCCGGAATGCGTGCCAAAGTTCTTCTTTCCGCTCGTAAGTCGAGGGAAAGGTAAAATCATCAAAGCTATCGAACATGATGATCTCCCGTATCAGACCAGATGCCAACGCCCTGAGGCAATGGCGCATTCCGCCGCTGCCTTATGCAGTTGGGGGAGGTGTTCGAGCGTCTCTCTGTCGATGGTGAATCCGTATATCTGCCGGGGCTTCGGTGTTTTTATGGTTTCAGAAAGAGATTCATTCATGTCCTTTACCTCCGGGTTTTGGATGGTGTGGGGGAGGCCAGACCGCCTGGAAACGACTCGGCCCCTCCACATTCTTTTTCCAACGCTTTTGTCAGCGTCGCACTCATTGAGATACGGCGCTCTATTGCCGTATCATGAAGGACAAGCGGAATCCGTACCGTTGTTTGGTGGAATTCCCGTCCATCCGCATTCACACATTTTGAACGCATACATACCCTTATATTGTGGGATATACTAATATTGGGCTGGATTTGGTTAACATTCAACATGAAACCGTTTCAACAAAGATATACTTATCCGTACGGCATCTCATTGTAAAACAGGAAAAGAAAGATCGTATCATTAACCATTTAGCAGGTATTTTTAGGGAATTTCTAAAATCCCCGAATGAAAATATACCTCGTTTTACCCCAACAGAAGATGTAAAAATTATTTATATTTCACAAAAACAAGACGAAATTTTTATTGTGAAAATATCTCGTGAGATGTTCGAAAAATCAAAAGGGTGTAAAAACGAGGTCGATATTAAAAAATTTTTAGAAAGTCAGGACTTAATAATAAAACACGTAACCGGCAGGGATGGCGTAAAGATTCTGTTAAAAGAGCCTGATTTTTTCCAATGGCGGATCTTTTGGATTCCCCCGAGTCATAATCCCTTCTATACCGGCGTTGATTCTTTTGATTACTCAATAAAAGGATACTTACATTCAAACATTTTTCATCCAGAAGAGATGGGGTATAGTCGTTGTTTGGTATGCTTTTCTGAATTTTATAGTGTGGATCCCAATCAATTATATTGTTCACCGCATTGTAGAAAGCAAGCGGCCATAATGATACGGCGAGATAGCAACGAAATAGAAAAACAAACGCGTGAAGCTAATCTTAAAAAGAATCCAAAATTGTGCCACAACCCAAAATGTAAAAACCCACTATCAACAACGGCCAGATCACATGCAAAATTTTGTAATGATCGTTGCCGGATGGCATATCATAATGAGGAGAGAAAAAAGAAAATATCAGGCTGATCCTTTCTGCATTGCGATCATCTGTTTTTGAAGATCTTCGATCTTCTTTTGAAGTATTGAGAATTCCGGTAATAGTTCGGCCTGTTCTGTTGCGGTTTTTACTTTCTGAATAGCTTCCTCTGTCAACCCCAATTCACACGTTACGCACCATTTACGAGTAGGGCCGTTGATCGTACCGCAGCGTGGACATTGGCGGGGCTCCAGAACCTTTGATCGGGGTGTATCCTCAATCTGTACCCCTGCGAGCCGGGCCATTTCTTTTGTAACATCCTTGCCGGTCAGATGGAGATAGCAGCGATCGAGCATCCCGGTCGATGTGGATCCCCAACCCAGCATCTTAATCATACTTTCCTGCCCGCCATCCTGAATGAGGTGGGTGATCTTCGAATGCCTGAATATATGGGGTGTGATGTGCCTCTGAATGCCGGCACGTTCTGCGATGAGCTTGATCTGTTTGGAAATCCCCGCATACTGAAGCTGATTTCGTCCGGTGCGGTTACGACCTCCCCCGGAGGTCAGGAAAACGAAGTTTTCTCCGGAAGGTTCCGCTGGGTAATCGTTCTTCCATGCCGCCAGATATTCCCGGGCCATGAAGAGGGGAATTGTCCTGATCTTTTCCGTTTTGAACCTTACTTTCAGCGTGGCATCCCAATCAGTAAACTCGATCTGGTTCCATCTCAGCGTACCGACCTCCCCAACCCTCATGGCTCCATCATACAGGAGGGCGATGATAGCACGGTCCCGGGAGGTTTGGCAGGCTTTCAGCATCGCATAAATCTCATCCTTGGTGAATAGATCCTCTGCCTTTTTTGTGTCATACTGATAAGCCGGGGGCTTGATGGCTCTCATTTTCTTTTCCGGGATCTCGGAATATCCGTTCTCAGACATCCAGAGATAAAACCGTTTCATAAACCGGACAAAATCGGCGACTGTGTTCTGCTTAAACGTCGTGCCGCCCTTTGTTTTAGCCTGTTCGATCAGGTCACGGGCGGTATAAATGTCTTTAATGGAGGATTCCCGGAATGGCTGGGGAAAGAATTCACGGAGACGTATCAGGGTAATGGTGAGCTTGAACGTGCGTGCAGGACTAATCTTTTTAGTATTCGCTTTGACTTCCTGGACGAATTCAAGGATAAGATCGGCGTCATCCTGTGTGATCTTCTGACTGGCAACTGCCTTTGATAAGGCGTTCGTTGAATACTCCCGGTATTTGATATCGGTAGTATGAAAACGACTTACGTTCTGTTGACCGCCTGGAATGGTCATGAGTAATATTATGTCATTCCAATAAGATAAATGTTCTGTTAGAACATAACCAAGTGATTATATGCCCCATAGCAGCATCCATTTCTCAGGTTAGAATCCCTAAAGCACAGGATACGTTTTTCCGTAAGACCGGGAACCCATGTGACGTGACACCGGCACGAAAACAGCAGGCACCGACACGGCATGTGCGTCCGTTCCATAATCCGAACATTGCGGAATGATTCCCATCTCAGTTTGCTGGACATTCAATCGGTTTTGCATTTGAAATACTAAGATGAAAACCTATGCCGGGTTATTAACAGTTTTCAAAAATTATTAGCGAGGATAAATCATTCGAGAATTCGGTTCCAATAAACATGTCTTCGATAAACAAATATTACGATCATAATGAGAACTAACAGTGCAATAAAAACAGTTAATGCATTAAAGAAATATTCAAACATTCCACAAAAGAAAAAGAAAAAGCCGGAAAAAAGAATGATGCATAAATTTTTATTTGGATCATCACTTATGGAATCTAAAATGACCTTATTATCATTATAATGATAGTAACAGCCTCGATACATATTGAGATATGCAAAGAAAGAGCAAAAACAAATCATACTCAAAGCAAAATACCATCCTGGAATATTGTTGAAACCCAAATAGAGAATCATCAGGACTTCAAAACCCCTAGTAAAAATGGAATAATCGAATCCAGTATTCTCGGGAACCATTTCATTGCAAGGGCCCCCATCATATATTCATACCAAATTTCTATTAAGACAAAAAAAGTTGAAAGACTCAATAAAGTTAATGGTAAACTTTTTAGAATTCTCCCATTATTTTCCACTAAATCCGGTTGTAATTGTAAAAGAAAAACACCAAATGCAGCAGCCTGAATAATGCTTAATAAGGTAATATAATACTGAGGAAAATTAAGTAATATTGAGGTGTGCAATTCTTTTTTCTGATCGATTATTGAGTTATGGTATTGATTTTCTGATTTGATATATGAATCAAAAATTTTTATCATTGAGAATTACCACATGTTACGTTTGCTATTAATTCAAATAAATAACTAAGGTAGTTATCTCAGATCAGAAAAAGCAAACCTAATGTGAGCACATCAGAGACATATTCCGCCTCTTGTTTATGATTGGGTTTTCTCAAAAGGAATATTGGTGATTATAAGATATTCTTTATGAAAAAGTGACGGTTATTCGCAATTCTCAAAAAAATGATTCTCGAATTTCCTTTTAAAAATTTTCATCTTTGGTGGTCGAAAATTTCAGATCTTTCAAAGGTATTTCTTGGATGGAATTTTTGTCCGTATCTCTCCGAATTTCTCACGTTGGAAAATGTAATTTTAAAAATGTGTCAAAATATTAGTAATTTAGTCTAGTATAGACTTTTTTGTTGACTACTCTGACCCAAGTAAATAGTAATTGCAGAAAAATTCAGAAATTCACAGTATATTCAAAAAACTCGGGAAAATTTCTTGAGATACGACAAAATACGGTGATTTATCGCCGACAAACCATCTTCAAAATCTCCAAAAATTTCCACCTCTTCAAAAGTCTTATCATGATATCGCGCATATTGAGAGATCATCCCAATTTGGGGAGGATTTTATGAAAAAAAGCTGGAATGACGCGGATTCTAACCAGCTAAAAGGCAGCTCCTTAGCAGCATATTCTTCTGTGGGTTTGATTCTCTAACCTTTTTTTAGAGCGTGAGCCATCGCATAATTCACATAAGATTAACATTCCGCAACCAGACCCTGCTCAAAAATTTTCAATCAAAGTCCGGTTGATCCGGATCAGCACATCAATCGCGATCACGATAGCGATCAAAATGTTTTGAGCAAGGTCCGGCAATTTTTTTTCAAGCAGGGTCTGGTTGAAATCACTTCAAGCAAGGTCTGCTTAAAAAATTTTCAGCAGGGTCTGCTTGAAAAACCGGAACAGGTTACGACGGAGACCGATCACATAGTTTTCCGGTTCAGACAGATCCATTTAACTTTTCATCATCAAGGTCTGCTTGAAAATTTTCAATCAAAGTCTGCTCAAAAATTTTCAAGCAAGGTCCGGTTGATCCGGATCACCATTTCAATCGCGATCACGATCGCGTTTGAAAATTTTCAAGCAAGGTCCGGCAAACATTTTTCATGCAGGGTCTGGTTGAAAAGACCTCAATCAAAGATCCGCTGTGCACCTGCGTCCTGAAAAAAAAAGTAAAAAAGTCAAACCAGTTCCGGCATTCAGATTGCCCGGAATCGTTTGACAACGGTCTCCATACCTTTCTTCTTGATCTCGACCTTGAACTTGGTATCCTTGTATTTTACCTCGTGAATCCCCAGTTTCCCGGACGCCACAAGACGTTCCAGAGCAACCATATCCGACCGGGGCATCCGCTTGAAATCATCACCCTCATACGTAATCTTTGCCATCCTGGTACCTCCCTTCTGATATGGTGAACCATTAGCGGTGATCCATATCAATATTCTGCGATGAGGGTGAGACGATTTCCTGAATCTGTCGTGCAATTCACCCGTAATATGCCGGTCTTTCAAAGGAAGGATTAAATATCGTATCCCAGCATAACCCTATACGAGGAGTTATGACAAGGGAGAAGATCAAGGTTCCCGGAAAAGCCTATGAGGAGTTAATCGCCCTCCAGCGTGAGATCCATTTCACGCAGGATCACGCAGATACAATCAAGAAGGCCGAAGATCGCGGGTATATGAACGCTGCCAACTGGATCCGGCAGAACGAAGAGTCCTACAAGATCGGGTTTGCCTGGGGCTTTGAACCGAGCGGTTACGAGGCGGAACCCGTGCTCCGGGATATTCCCGAACCCAGGTCACCCCCGATGAAACGGACCATCTCCCACGCGCAGACCATTGAACCCCGCTCAACAAAGAAGTCCGGAAGCTCCCGATCCGGGGGTTCCAAGAGTTCCGGCGGGTTCTTTGCGGGAATCAAGAACTGGCTTGGCAAATATTTCTGATCTCTTTTTTTTAAGAAGGACAATCGGTTAGAAGAATTGGAAGAGCGTATGCCGACGGTAACTCAACCCGATAAAAGACTAAAAAAGGCCAATACCGTATCAAGGGTGAGACCCCACTAGACCAAAAGAGCGGACGGTACCCTTACCGCACGTTTATTCCAAGGCCCGGAACATAGTGATCAGGTACATCCATCATGCCACGGGAACTCAATGAGAAAGATATTGCTATCCTGAAGAAGCTTGCACCGGAATGCGGTGACCTGACCTGCTCGGGTTCCGGTCACATGTTCCATTCGATCCTGCCGCCGGTCTCCAACCACTTCTCAGAGGATTCTGAGGATTTTATCCGGCGCATCCGTCAATTGAACACGGAAGAACTCACCTACATCACCGATATGATCCGGAACGGCGATGAGAGTCTCGGGTGCCTGCCGGTGGAGGACGTGGAAGCCCTGGTCCACCACATCCATGACACGCTCTCGCCTGAAGTGGCGAAGATCGTGATCTCCGCGTATGAATCCGGAAATGCGTGCGAACATTAGCGGGAGGGAATGCCTGCCCGTATGAAAACTATCACACCGGATATTACCGGCCTTGCGGCGGGAAGCGTGGCACAACGACGGGACGCAGCGGTGGCTCTCGGGAGATCCGGCAACCTGGCCGCGATCCGGCCTCTCGCGGATGCGCTCGTTGATCCCCACCCGGCAGTCCGGTGCGACATCGTGCAGGCGCTCGGCCGTATCGGCGACGAATCTGCGGTCCCGCACCTTATCCGGGCACTTGACGATGCCGAGCCGACCGTCCGTGCCGCAGCACTGACAGCGCTTGGGAAGATCAAGGATCCGGGGTCCGCGATCCCCGTCATCCACCTTCTTGCGGACAAAGAGATGGAGGTGCGGATCGGCGCCGCGATGGTCCTCGGGAGACTGGGGAACCGGTGTGCCGTGGAACCGCTACAAGCGCTGGCCCGCGATCCATTCTCGGAAGTCCGCGAAGCCGCAGAGGTTGCCATCAGACGGCTCGAACGATGATGGACGTGGGAAGAAATTCTTTTTTTGGCATATTTTTTTATCCTTGCGCTTCCACACTGAACAAACGATACTGCGAGGTCTGCTATGGTTTCCAACAAATCAGTCATGGATCACCTCATATTCTTCTTTTCTCTTGTACCGATGATCCTCTACACCATCGTGGCAATCCTGCTCACGATCATCGCCGCCTTCTCGGTCTGGGACGCACTCCAGCTGATCGCCCAGATGATCCTATCCCGTGACTTTGCCAACGGGCTCGTCAACGTGATCTATGCCCTGCTTTTGACCATCACCATCATCGTGCTCTTCGAGACCGTGACGGTGTACTTCAAGACAAAACACGTCGAGGTCCGGGCACTCCTCATTGCAGGGCTCACGGGTATGGTGCGGCATGTCCTCATCTACAATGTTGATACCGTAGCTCCGGTTACCTTGTTTGGGACCGTTGCACTCCTTGCCGTGCTCATCGCAGGCATTGTGCTTATCAAGCCAGAACCTCTTGGCTAATTTTATTTCCGTGTTGTCCCAATCACGAGCATTTTCTAGTACATCCGCAGATTTTCTGGTACGAAGGTGAGACCATACCCGATATCATCGAAGCCCGTGACCTGAAAAAGGCGTATGGGACTACCGTTGCCGTGGATAACATCCGGTTCACGATCAGGAGGGGCGAGATCTTCGGGTTTCTCGGCCCCAATGGAGCCGGCAAGACGACAACGATGAAGATGATCGCCTGCGTCTCCCCCCGCACCTCCGGCTCGCTCAGTGTCCTTGGCATGGACCCGGACAAAAGTCCCGCGGAGATCAAGCAGCGTCTCGGGGTTGTCCCGCAGGAGACCAACCTCGATTCTGACTTCACCTGCTTTGGGAACCTCTTCTATTACTCAATATACTTCGATATTCCTAAAGAGGTTGCAGCAACGAGAGCCGATGAACTGCTGGAATTTGTACAGCTGAAAGAGAAACGAAACATAACGGTGGAGAAATTATCCGGTGGTATGAAACGGCGCCTGATCCTGGCCCGCGCCCTTGTCAACAATCCCGACCTGCTCATCCTCGACGAGCCCACGATCGGTCTCGACCCGCAGGCCCGGCACCTGATCTGGGAGAAACTAAGGAGTCTTCAGGCGCAGGGCAATACCATCGTCATGTCCACCCATTATCTCGATGAGGCTGAGCGTCTCTGCGACCGGCTCGTGATCATGGACAACGGGAAGATCCTGGTCGAAGGTACACCTGCGGATCTTGTCCGGGAGCATGTCGGCCACGAGATCGTGGAGGTTGATTCAGGCGATGACGTGATCGCGTGTCTCACCGACCTGGGAATACCGTTTGAGAAGACCGGGGACATGATCCAGATCGCCACCGATTCGACCCGCGAGATCGCACGCACCGTGCTCGACCGTTGCACACCGGAGCGGGTGATCACCCGGCCCGCAACCCTTGAAGACGTCTTCCTGAAACTGACCGGGAGGAACCTCCGGGAGTAGCCATGCCGACACTTCTCGCAATCCCCAGGATCACCCGCCGGGCATGGAAGGTCTGGTACCGGAACATGGTGGTCTTTGTCCGGACCTGGCAGGTGAACTTCTTTCCTCCGCTTGTCGAGGCCCTCCTCTACCTCTTTGCCATCGGCCTTGGCATCGGATCCTACGTGAAAGAGATTGAGGGCATTCCCTACGTGAACTTCATTGCCCCGGCGATCCTCGCCATCGCGATCATGAACTCCGCGTTCTTCGAATGCACCTACGGCTCCTATGTCCGGATGTATTACCAGAAGAGTTTCGATGCCATGATCGCAACACCGCTCTCGATCGAGGACGTGATCGCGGGAGAACTGCTCTGGGGGGCAACACGAAGCGTCATCTACGTGCTCATCATGCTGCCCGTGCTTGCAGCGTTCGGCGTGATCTCCCTTCCCCTTGCACTGCTCGCAATCCCCCTGGCATTCATAGGAGGCCTGATGTTTGCCGGCATTGCGATGTGCTTCACCTCCATCAGCCCCGGCATCGACACCCTGAACTACCCTGCATTCCTCTTCATCACGCCCATGGCACTCTTCTCGGGCACATTCTTCCCGCTCACGCTGATGCCGGTCTTTCTCCAGTACATCGCGCTTGCCCTGCTCCCGCTCACGCACCTTGTCGCCATCATGCGGATGCTCACGCTGCCAGCCATCTCGTGGACGATCCTGCTGAACCTTGCATGGATCGCCATTGTGACTGCGATCTTCTGCCTGCTCTCCATCAACCTGATGCGGAGACGGCTGATCGTCTGATTGTCCGGCTACCTCCCCATGCGGAGGACAGACAGAATCTCGTCCTCCACCCGTTCCTGCCGTATAATTTCTGAGGTTAATCCCACGGAAGCAAACAGTGTCTCGACGTTCTCGGGCCCGGTCAGGGATGAGATGAGCAGCAGGACTCTTCCCCCCGGGCCGAGCACACGCGGCACTCCGGCTGCAAACCGTTCGATCGTCTCCCGCCCGGTCTTCCCGCCATCAAGGGCATACTCGAGCCAGTCATCGATCCGTTCGTGCGGCTCCGTGGGGAGGTAGGGGGGATTGAAGATGACAAGATCGAACGTGCCGCGTATCGGGTCTACGAGATTGCACCGGACAACCTCGATTCCTGCGGCATGGGCACAGATCGCAGCGTGAGGGTTGATGTCCGTTGCCACGACATCGGTGATCTTCGCCAGTTCCCCGGCAATGAAACCCGAGCCGGTGCCCACTTCCAGCACCCGGTCACCAGACCGTACTTCCCTTAACGCTGCATCGAGCAGCAGGTACGTATCTGCCTCCGGCTGGTACACCTGGGTGGGATCGTAATGCATACGTTGTGAGACTAGTTGGGCGCAAATGGGCAAAAAGGGATAGGTGCGATGTCACTCCAACGGGGATTTCAAGGTGATTAACACCCATTACAAACCCGGATCTTCCCCTGACCTGAATCCTGTGGGCCGGTGCAAGAATAAACTCACCGGTAGTTTATTGACGGGGAAAAAGGAATTCCGGACAATTCCAGAACGATTAAATGAAAAAGGAGACGAAATCCACGATTTCGTGATTCTCATCCAGGAGCGGACGATAAAACGGATGATGGAACAACAAGAAGAACCAAAAAACGGGTTATGCAATATTCGCTATCGTGGCGAAATCCTCAAGGTATAATGCCTCGGGACGGCTCTGGAGGATCTCGTCCGGCAGGCTTGTTATCACCCGCTGCACCCATGCCTCACCAAGAATACTGGCAGAACCCCGCAGGCAGTTCCTGACGGTCTTGCGCCGGTGGGAGAAGAGCGCCAGAACCACGTTTGCGTACAGGCGCCGGTCCTTGATGTAAAAGATCGGTTCGCGGGGAAAGATCTTCACCACAGCCGAGTTCACCTCGGGTCTGGGAGAGAAACACTGGGGGGGCAGGCGGAAACACGACTGCACCGCAGCATAGGTCTGCACCATGATGGAGAGCCGCCCGCAGTCCTTTGTTCCTGCCTTTGCCACCATACGGTCCGCAAACTCGGCCTGGTACATCAGCACCGCCACTTCAAATCCCATCTCCAGCAGCCGGAACGTAATCTTCGAGGACGCAGAGTAGGGAAGGTTTGAGACGCTGATCTCGAACGGGGGAATGTCGCAGCGGGTTGCATCGCCCTGCTGAAGCGTGAGCTGGCCGGAGGCAATCTCTACAGAAAAAGTGACCGCGAGCTGCTCGCAGAGCAGCCCGTCGAGTTCGATCGCATGCACAATAGCGCCACGATCGAGCAGGGCACGCGTCAGGACACCCTTGCCCGGCCCGATCTCAAGCACCTTCCTTCCACGGACGTCGGCAAGATCCGCGATGCGGTTTACCGCGTTGATGTCAACGAGAAAGTGCTGGTCGTGGTGCGCTTTCATTTCGTGGTGAAGAGGTGGTACTTGATGTCCTTGTCCTGGAGTTCCTCAAGAATCCGGGCATGGATCATCTTCTCCGGGTGCGGGATCGATTTGATCCGTGCAGAGATATCGGCAAAGCTCTCGAAAGGCTTCCGGGTCCTTGTCTCCAAGATCTCCCACATCAGCTTCTTGCCGATACCCGGCAGCAGGTGAAGCATGTGGAGTTTGGGCGTGATCGAGATGGACTTGTTGAAGAACGTGACATACTCAGGTTCACGCTCCTTGACAATCTTCTCGATGATGAACGGGAGTTCTCCTTTTGCCGTGGGGGTCAGATCGACATACCCGATACGCCGCTTGACACGCTCCACCTTCTCGCGTTCCGCATCGCCGATATAGACCTTCTCGTGAAGGTCGATCATGGCAGTTGGTTTTGGCACGAGCTCAAGGAGCTTGAATTGTTCAAGACCCATGGCCTGGACAATCGGTTCACGCTTGAACTGGGGTCGGGGATCAGCCGAATGGCCTTTCATCAGGACATCCAGTACGATCGCATTGACCTCTTTCTTCTCGGCCTTCATCTACCACACCTCAGAAGTGTGTTGTTACCAGTTCGATGATCGCATCGATCTCTTCGGGAGTTAAGGTGAACCGTTCTTTGGCAAAGATGGCCCGGACTTCATCGCGGGTCTTGGGCATGATATTGGCAATCCGGTACGCAATCTCGGGTTTCATCTTCTCCATCTTGGACAGTTCTGTCACAAGATCGCGGGACTTCTCCGGATCGGTTTTGGAAAGCTGATTGGCATGCTCAATACTGCGCCTGAACTCGTAGGACATCTCCTTCTCGGCTGCCAGTCGCTCGGACTCTACCCGTAAAAGAACGCTGCGCATCTCGGGAAGTGTGACCTTCTCTTCGCTAATTATACCCTTTACTTTGATGCCAATCACCTGAAAGTGAATTTACTTTTGGGCTTTTAGATGTTGCGGTCTTGAGATGACGATCTTGTCGGCGTTACCGTCGCGAATCGAGAGCATCCATGCCCGGCCGCGCTGGCCGAGAACGGTCCCGGTCAGGCCGTGAAAACGACGGTGGGGCATGCCCTTCTGGACGCTGGGGTTACAGACAATGTGTACCTTGTCGCCGATCTCAAATCTCTGGATAACGCAGGTGCACGGGGGCAGCCCTCTCTCTCGTAAATCTTTCTTGAACTTATACCGTGTCTTCTTTCGTGGGCCGTTGTGATGTGCCATTTATTCTCCCTCCTTTGCTCCTTCAACTTGTGTTACATCGAGGCTGGTGACGTGAGTCTTTTTTTGCAGGATCTCGGCAAGACTTGGATGGGTTCGCCCCGAATCCCCGGATACGAGTTCTTTGATGTAGAGGCCGGCTTCCCCGAGGACTTCAACAATAAATGTTCCGTCCTGTTCCCCTACACACTCAATATCGAGAACTTTCCTCTCGCGGACCTTATCAGCCCGTCGGTGAGCAACCCTTTCGGGCGTGCGCTGGAATATTGTGACGCCATGCAGGGTTTTTACGGCTTTTGCGAACTCATCCGCAGATACTGCGCCTTCAACCTCGACAAGGATCCTGTATTTTTTATGCGCTTTGTTTGATTTAAGGGTTTCCACCTCTGCGCGATCCGCCCAGCGTTTGATGGCAACGGAAACACGCCCACCGGCAGTCCGGTTGATGGTGGATTCCATTTCCACAAGGTCGATGGATCGTTTCTTTGGCGCGACCACCTCAAGAATGAACGGCCGACCGGTCCCCACCATCCTAGCATCGATATCTTCCCTGCCCGCGCCATGCAGCACCGCGTTTTCTGCGTCAAACGCCTCGATCACTGGCCTTCCGATCAGTTCTTCCACAGAATCAAGGTACTGCGCGCCGGTGAAGTTGCACTTCTCGCAGCCCGCACCCCGGCAGGCCCGGCAGTCCCAGTGGGTCTGCGGGATGCCCCGCTCGAACTTCTGGTACCGCCCGTAGAAGAAGACCGAGTTTACCTGGACCTCAACACCCCCGGTTGACGGGTCGAGGATGGCGACCACCTCGGGCGCCTTAAAGTTCACGACCTTACCGGTCCGCGCCGAGACCGCTTTCCCGACTTCCCGGTTCACTTCGGATTTGAACGGCTCGGGCTCGGTTAAGGAGAGGTCGCTCCAGACCATCTCCTCGTTCTCGGCAATCATGGGGGGGACACGGCACCCGACAAGGTGCGTCGAGAATTCGAGATCCTTTGTGGCTTCGATGACCCGGTCCGCCCAGAGCGGCACGTCCTCGAAGAAGTTGCCGCAGACCCAGCAGGTTCCCGCGAACTTCTTGTAAGGCTGGTTCTCGGCAAGGGCAAGGGCGATCTTCAGGCCCCTGCCCCGTTCATCGTTCGAGAGCCCGTGCGATCGCTTGCCAAAGAACCGCCCCAGACAGTGGTCGCACGTCTCCCCATAGGCAAGGATCGCCTTTACCTGCTCATTCATTTCCATTGTTCCATCCTCCGGTCCAGTTCATTATGCAATACCGTGATCGTGTGATCGGCGTGCAGGCACTTCGGCCCCACCGAATAGCGCGGCAGATCGCGTATCAGCTCGCTCTCAGCGTCCGTGAAGTTCATGTGGTCTGACAGGAGATAGGCCCCGGGCAGGCCCTGCACCGTCCGTATGTCGGTACCTGCCTCATCGAGCACCGCAAATGAGATCTCGGAGAGGAGCCGTTCAAGGCCGCCTTTGCGGATCGCAACGCCATCGGCACCGTCACGGAACTCGCTACCGCAGGGGATGTCGATCACCTTTTTTATCAGGGCTGCTGCACTCCGCTCGTCGGGCGAGAGCGACCGGACTGCGGATCCCGAGAACCGGATCGTCTTGGGCCCCGATGGCGCCCCCAGGAGGACAAGATAACATTCCACATCCCGTCTCAGGTCATGCGAGAGGAAGAGCGCCGCATTCACGCACCGGCAGAGGATGTCCATCCTGCCCCCGCTCCCCGGCAGGTCGTTGAGCGAGAAGCCCCCGTCCGTGCGGGCCAGGTGCCCGACAATCGCAAACGCCGTCATCTCACTGCATTCCGGAGAAGCGTTTCATCAGGCGCTGCATATTGAACTTCCCGCTGCCGGCGCCCCGCAGACCTTTCATAGTCCGCTGCATCATCTTGTAGTACTTAAGGAGTTCCCGCACCTCGTCCGGCGTGGCACCGGCCCCGTGAGCGATCCGCTGCATACGGGAACTGTTGATAAGCCCGGGTTCGTCGAGCTCGCCCGGCGTCATCGAGTCCATGATGATCCGGTAACGGACCATCTTGGTGCTCGTGACATCGTAGACGCCTTCGGGCAACTGCATATTTCCCATCGGGAGCATGCCCATGATCTGTTTCAAGGGGCCCATCTTGTTGAGGGCTTCGAGCTGTTTGTACATATCGCGGAGGGTGAACTTCCCCTTCATCATCGCGTTGACGTCCACGTCCTCCGGCTTGATCGCCTCGTTGGCCCGCTCAACAAGGGCTTTCAAGTCACCCATGCCGAGCAGCCGGGAGATGAACCCGTCGGGATCGAACCGTTCGAGATCCTCGATCGTCTCACCGCTGCCGATGAACGCGATCCCGCTCTTGGTCTCGGCAACTGCCGACAGGGCCCCGCCACCTTTCGCGGTACCGTCCATCTTGGTGATGATGACCCCGTCGATCCCGATCGCCTCGTGGAACCGTCTTGCCTGCTCGCTGGCCTGCTGGCCCAGCGCCGCATCGATCACGAGCCAGCGGTGGGTTGCCCTGGTCAGCACATTGAGGTCGATGATCTCTTTGATGAGATCGGCCTCAAGGGCATGCCTCCCCTGGGTATCAACGATGATCAGTTCCTGCTCTTTGAGCGCCTCAAGCCCCTCGCGGGTGATCTTGAGGGCGTCTTTCTCCTGCGGATTACCAAAACAGGGAACATGGATCTTGGCACAGAGCGTGGAGATCTGGTCAAAAGCCCCTGGCCGGAACGTATCAGCGCAGATCACCCCGACCTTCATCCCCTTCTTCTGGAAGTAGCGGGCAAGCTTTGCGGTCGTGGTGGTCTTTCCGCTGCCCTGGAGCCCGGCCATGAGGATGGTCTGGGGTTCGAGCCGGACCTCGGTTGATGCCCAGACCAGCCGGACCAGTTCCTGGTACACGATGCGGAGTACATGCTCCCGGACATTCATGCCCTTTGGAAGCTCCTCGTCAAGCGAGCGGGTGCGGATGGCCTTACTCAGCTCCATCACGAGCTTGACATTGACATCCGAAACGATCAGGGCCCGCTGGAGATCTTTGACCAGCTCGTCAACCGCAGCACGGTCCACCACGGTCTTGCCGGCCAGCTTCTTGAGGGCATCTTTTAATGACGAGGAGAGTCCGTCGAGCATCAGGTACCACTGTCCAGGAGTTCGTCCACCACTTTTGCCGGTTCAAAGGGCAGGATATCATCATAGGCCTGCCCCACGCCGAGGAACATCAACGGTTTCCCAATAGTGTGGGCAATCGAGATTGCTGCCCCGCCGCGTGAGTCCATATCCGCTTTCGTGAGAATAACGGCATCGGCCCCGACGGTCTTGTCGAACTCAAAGGCCCGGGTGACGGCATCGTTTCCCGCAACCGCTTCATCCACGTACACCACGAGATCGGGTTTCATGACCCGTTTTATCTTCTCGAGCTGGCTCATCAGGTTTGCCTTGGTATGGAACCTGCCGGCAGTATCCGCGAGCACGACATCCAGTTTATGGGATTGCGCATACTGCACGGCATCGAAGAGCACGGCTGACGGGTCGGCACCTTCCTGGTGCTGGATGACCTTGATCCCGATCCGTTCGGCATGAACGCTGATCTGTTCGATGGCGCCGGCCCGGTAGGTATCGCCGGCTCCTATCACGACCGTGAATCCCTCTTTTTTCAGGTAAGACCCGATCTTGGCAACGGTCGTGGTCTTGCCGGTCCCGTTCACGCCGGTGAAGAGGATCTTCACCGGCCTCTCGTGGCTCGTGATGTAGTCCTTGAGGTTGAAACCGCTGCCCAACACGTCCAGTAGGGCCACCTTCAGGGCATTGACCACGAGGGCATCCACGGATTCGCCGATCTTCCGGTGCCTGCCGACAAGGTTCTTCTCAACGCTGGCAATGATCGCATCGGTTGCCGGCAGGGCAACATCGCTCTCAAGAAGTGTCATCTCCAGTTCTGAGAGGGCCTCATCCACATCCTTCTCAGAGACGATCAGCTCCCGCTCCGTAATCAGGACCCTGACCTTCTCAACAAATGATGGAGTGGCTGGTGAGGTGGCGGGCCCCTTTACCGGAACCGAGGGGGAGGCGGGGGACCCCGCCACTGGAACGGCCTTCTCTTCAGTCTCCGCTTTCGCTGCTGCTGCCTCGATACTGCCGCCAAGGCGTTGGCGTGCAGCCTTCAGCTTCTCGCGAAGACCCCCGAACATGGCCGTACTACTCCGTTTATCCGGGATTCTGGCCGGCAGCCATTGCCTGCTGGTATCCCGACTCGATCCGTTTGTTGATCTCGTTCATCTGGGCCCGGAGCCGGTCGAGCGTCTCGGCCACCTTCTTCTGCGAGGCCTCCATCTCCATGATCCGCTCTTTCAAGAAATCGATCGCATCCTTGTTGGAGCGCTCGACAATCACTTCCGAACCGATGGCGATGAGAACCTTCTCTGGTTCCACAACCTTTGCCCGGACACTCGCCCCGCCGCCGATCTGGAGGAGAACTGCCCCGCCATCAGATGCAAGCATCTCTTCAAGAGATTCGATGGCAGCATGTGCCTCCAGCCTGCCGTTCTCCAGCATCTGTAACTGCTGGACAAAGATCTCGGCCTGCTGGCCATACTCCTGCAGGTAGTTCTGCAGGGTCATCAGTTCGTTCTGGTCCATGGGTGCATTCCTGTCTGCCAAAATCCGCCACTCCTCAAAAATATGATGCTACGATTTGATCGTTCTTGCTCCGGATATGTATGTCCCCCGGACCATAAATACATCCTTATCCTGTCGGCAGGGGGCCGGGGGGATTGGGTCCCGGTTCGTCGTGTTTAAGGCAGTTCACACCCTATACACCTGTACAGATCAAATCTGGGTCTGGGAGGCGAAAGATGGAATTCAGGAACAAGGTTTTGATCATCGGGTATGGCGCAGTCTGCAAGTGCATGTTCCCGATCCTGCTCCGCCACGTGAACATCCCCCTGGAACATATCACGATCATAGACTTCAAGGACAAGTCAGCCGATCTCAAGGCCTGGACCACCCGCGGCCTTCGGTTCTTCAAGACCAAGATCACCCAGCAGAACCTGGCGACAGTTCTTGCGGAACATCTTTCCAGTGGCGGCCTCCTGATCGATGAGGCCTGGAATATCGACACCTGCGAGATCGTACAGTGGTGCCATGACAACCATGTCCTCTATGTCAACACATCGGTGGAGGCATGGGATCCCGATGAGTCGGTTGCCACCGCAAGCCCGTACGAGAAGACGCTGTACTACCGCCAGATGAAGCTCATCGAGCTGACCAAAGACTGGAAGCACGCCACCACCTGCGTCGTCGACCATGGCGCAAACCCCGGCCTCATCTCGCACTTTGCCAAACACGGCCTTGTTGATATCGCCGAGCGGATGATCGCCGATAAGATCGCAAAAGACCCGGAGCTGCTCAAACGTCTGATTCAGGAGCAGGACTTTGCCCGGCTCGCCATGGAAGTCGGCGTCAAGGTGATCCACTGCTCGGAGCACGACACCCAGATCTCGCGGTACCCCAAGAAGGTGGGCGAGTTCGTGGGTACCTGGTGTATCGAGGGGCTAAGGGAAGAGGGGGTGGCCCCCGCAGAGATCGGCTGGGGCACGCACGAGAAGACGCTCCCGCCCCTTGCGATTGTGCCGCCGGTCGGGCCCAAGAACGGCATCCTCATCCCCCGGATGGGGCTCAATACCTGGGTCCGTTCCTGGATCCCCAACCAGGAGATCATCGGCATGGTGATCCGTCACGGGGAGGCCTTCGGGATCTCCCATCGCTGGACGGTCTGGGACGATGACAAACCGATCTACCGCCCGACCGTCCATTACGCGTACATGCCCTGCGATGCCACGATCGCATCCATCCATGAACTGCGCGCACGGAACTATGATCTCCAGCCCAATCTCCGGATCATGAACGACCGGGAGATCGTCTCCGGGTCGGACATCCTCGGGGCCCTCCTGATGGGCCACCCATACAAGTCATGGTGGACCGGCAGTATCCTCCCGATTGACGAGGCCAAAAAACTCGCTCCCGGTGAGAACGCCACCACCATCCAGGTGGCACTCGGGGTCGTCAGCGCGGTGATGTGGATGATCGAGCACCCGAACGAAGGGTTCTGCCTGCCCGATGACCTGCCGCACGAGTTCGTGCTCGATATTGCCAAGCCCTACCTCGGCGAGTTCTGGTCGGGACCCTCCGACTGGACCCCCTTAAAGGACCGCGTGGTCTTCTTCAAGGAGAACCCGGAGAACGATTATGACCGCGAAGATATCTGGCAATTCAAAAACTTCTTATTCGTGCAATAAATCATCAATATAATGACAAAAGTCGCGGTAGACAACAAGAAGAGGCGGAAGAAGAAAGAACCCGAAGAGGTTCCCACGCCCGTTCACCATATCGGGCACAGCCGACAGAGACACCTGCAGGACCTTGCTGCGGAGCACGGCACTCCCATCTTCGTCATCGACCATGAGAAGATCCGTGAGAACTACCGGGAATTCAGGAAGCACCTGCCCGATGTCCAGATCTACTTTGCGGTCAAGGCCAACTCCAATCCCGAGATCGTCAAGACCCTCTTTGACATGGGCTCCAGTTTCGATGTGGCGTCCATGCCCGAGTTCATGCTGGTGTACGAGAACATCAAGAGTATGCCCGCCAAGGAGCGGCAGGAATGGATCTGGGACAAGATCATCTATGCCAATACGATCAAGCCCATCGAGACGCTCGAAGCCCTCGACAAGTACAAACCCCTTGTCACCTTCGACAACCACCACGAGATTTTGAAGATCCGCGACCATGCGCCCCACGCGGGGCTGGTGCTCCGGCTCTTGGTACCCAATACCGGATCCATGGTGGAACTCTCCAGCAAGTTCGGGGCTCACCCGGGCGAGGCCGTGGACCTGACCGTCGAGGCCTTCGACAACGGTCTTGTGGTGGAGGGCCTCAGTTTCCATGTCGGGAGCCAGTGCACCAACTTCGAGAACTACATGCAGGCACTCCAGATCGCGTCCAGCATCATCAAGGAGGTGGAGTCCCGTACCGGCCGGAAGATCCGGATTCTCGATATCGGCGGGGGATTCCCGGTGAAGTACCATCCGGGCATCCACTCCATACGGACCCTTGCAAGGAAGCTCAACACCGAGATCAAACGGTTATTCCCGAAAGATATGCAGATCATGGCCGAGCCGGGCCGGTTCCTGGTGGCGAACACCTGCTCGCTGGTCGCAAAAGTGGTAGGAAAGGCAGTCCGCGACGGCAAACCCTGCTACTACATCAACGACGGTGTCTACCATACCTACTCCGGGCAGGTCTTCGATCATATCAACTACCCGGTACTGCCGTTCAAGAAAGGTGAGACCCAGATCTCTGCCGTCTTCGGGCCCACCTGTGATGCGTTCGACACGATCACGCTCTCCGCAGAACTGCCCGAGCTCGAGATCGGCGACCTCGTGTACTCGGAGAATATCGGGGCCTACTCCCACGCCTCGTCCACCTTCTTCAATGGGTTCCCGCCGGCAAAGGTCGTCCATATCAACAAATAATTTTTCTTTTTTTAGGGGTCTTTTTGGAGTCCCTGTCATCGAAGTTCGCCAACGGTATCGATGGCGCAGTTTTGTATGCCCCGGCCATTGAATCGATCGGCATGCACCCTCACATCATCACCACACCCAGCCACGCATTCACCTGCTATGACTCGAAACCCGACAACGCCGGCCAGCTCATCTGCCTTGAGACCACGATGACCACCGGGGACTGGACATTCGAACAGGCGCTGGATGAAGGGGCGGTGAAGTACCAGGCCGGGATCACCAACGGGAATTTCATAACCATTGCCTCACAGGATCTCTCGATTAACGATCTGCGGGCAAAAGGTATTCTCCCGATGCAGTAACGGGACCTCCAATTCATCCCGTCTTCCCACCTTTTTTCATTTACCGGGGGCAACTAAATAGCCATGAGAACGACCTATGTTTACATCCAGGACACGCTTGCCGACTGGGAACCGGGCCATCTCCTTGCCGAACTCCGGTCCGGCCGGTTCCTGAAAGACCCGGCCTTACGATACAATACCGTGCTGTGCGGCCGGACCATGGATACCATTCTCACCATGGGCGGGCTGCACCTGAAACCGGATATGCTCATTGCGGAGATCCACCCAAGTGAGAGCGACCTGCTCCTCCTGCCGGGAGCAGATACCTGACTTGATGCGGCACAGGCACCGGTCATTGCAAAGGCCCGTACAGCGCTTGAGAGCGGCGCGGTGGTGGCTGCGATCTGTGGGGCAACACTCGGTCTTGCGAACGCCGGCCTGCTGGATAACCGCCCGCACACCAGCAACGATCTCGCTGTCCTGAAGATGTTCTGCCCGGGGTATCACGGGGAGCAGGCCTACGTGAACGAGCCTGCGGTCACGGACGGCAACCTGATCACGGCAAGCGGGCTGGCGCCGGCCGAGTTCGCGTACCAGGTCTTCAGACGACTGGATGTGATGCTTCCGGCAACCCTTGAGGCATGGTACGGGCTCAATACCACCAGAAAACCCGAGTATTTCTATGCCCTGATGCAGTCACTTCCTCGGCCACCCCGGGACAAACCGGAATAATCCGGGAGAACATTTATCTTCCGGACCGGATATTAGTCTCATTGTGGGAGGGAGAAGACGATGCAGACCATGATTGGAAGGGTAAGCCACTATTACCCGAAAGTGGGTGTCGCCGCGATCGTCCTTTCGGACCATATAGCAAAAGGCGACCGGATCCACATCCACGGACCGCATGATGACATCTACCAGATCGTGACCTCGATGGAGTACGACCATAATCCGATCCAGGAGGCAGACCCGGGCCAGGATATCGGCATCCGGGTGAACGGGCGGGTGCACGAAGGGGATCTGGTGTGTAAGGAGTCCTGAACCCCGTCTCAGGGATTTAAAAAACACTTTTTTATTGACTGTCCGTCTCAGCGTTTCAGTGCCACCATCTCGATCTCAACGCTCGCCCCTTTTGGCAGACCTGCAACCTGTACCGTGGCCCGGGCCGGGTAGGTATTGTTGAAGCAGGAGCCATAGACATGGTTCACCGTTTCCCAGTCGCTCAGGTTGGTGAGATAGATCCGTGACTGGACCACATCCGGGAACCCGAGACCGGCCGATGAAAGGACTGCACGCTGGTTCTCCATTGCCCGCAGGGTCTGGTCCTCTACCGTGCCGGCAAGGGTGCCGGTCACCGGATCGATACCGATCTGGCCGGAGAGGAATACCAGGTTGCCGGACTGCACGGCCTGGCTGTAGGGCCCGATCGGTTCCGGCGCATCGCTTGAGAAGAACACCTGCTTTCCCGGGTGTGCCCCGGAGGGATTGAGAAAGGAGGTATATACCGCACCCAGAAGGAGACCGCAGGCAAAGATCAGGACGAGGAGTATCAGCTTTTTCGTATGTGTGTTCAGGATTGCACCCACTGTGTCGTGTGAGAAGAGTACGCGGATCGCATGATATACGTGTCGGAATCGTGGCAGGCAGGGGGGGTCACCAGTCAACCCCCCCCACATAAAATTTTAAATTCGTGTCAACCCCCCCACCCGCATGGGGGGGAGGTCGACTACCGACCCCTCCCCCCCTTTGGCTCAAACAGACCCCCCCTTATCATTTCTGGGTAGGCTGCCGGGCATGATGCTCCGTCAGAATGACACCAAAAGATCGTGACAGATCACGCGTGCAATAGTGCACAGTTCTCATAATTGATGGGGGGGTCAACGGTCGACCCCCCCTCCACTTTTTTTTAAAAACGTGCTGACCCCCCACCCAGATTATTTTCGGGAGGGGGGGTTGGGGGGGTCACTTCAATGAAAAAGAATGGACCTCACCGGCGGTAAAGGAAGATATGCGGGACTGGACGGGTGTGATGGGGGGGGGTCGATACCAGACCCCCCTACCTCACCACCACGCTCGCCTTCTCGTCAAACGGGTTCTGCCGCAGGGCAAGGCTGAACAGGTACGGGTAATGGTTCCGCAGGTACTCCATGTACTTCAGCCACTCGGGCACCAGCAGGGAGTAGACCCGTTCGATATCGATCTTCAGGTGAGCGAGATCCGTTAACGGGAGGTTGGAAAGGTCGCCCCGTGCAGTCAGTTCCTCCTCAAGGTGCGTAACGGCAAAAATCAGGTCCGTGAACGACTCATGCTCAAAGACGTTCGGATTCTCCATGAGACGGAGGATAAAGTCCTCGTTGCCCTTCAAAAAATCCCGCAGGGCATTCCGATCGAGCTGCATTGGATCGACTTTACAGTGCCAGTCGGAGAGACCGGCCTGTGCAGCGCGGAACCGGTCAGGGGTCCAGTCCGCGGACCGGATCGCCAGATCCTTCTTCAGGGGCAAGATGCAGGTATCGGCGGGGGCAAGCCGGGCAAGGAGCGGGGTTCCGATCCGCGAGAAGAAGATCCCGATCACCATGTTCAGTTTCTCCATCCGCTGCTGCCGGTCCCGTGACTCCAGCATCTCATCGATGATCAGTGTCACGCAGAGAACCTCTATTGGGATAAAGGCAAGGTCACCAAGGAAGAAGATGAAGAGGTGGTGGGAGTCCTGGAAGATCAGGTAATGGACCGTCATCAGGATGAGCGTCAGGGTGACGAGCGCTACACCGGCAAGCAGTTTCCAGCGGGTTTCTTGTTTCATACTCATGAGATATCCACCCCGGCACGATATAAAAACGCCGGTACGGAAAAGAGTGCACGGGCCCGGATACGAGCGAAACCTGATAAAAGAGAAAGTGAGAAAAATTGACTTACTCGGCCTTTACGGCCTTGACTGCGTCAACCTTGATGTAGCGGCGCTTCAGGTTGTGCTTGCTGCCGATGACGGCAAACGTGCGTTCCTCTGCCTGCTTCTCATTGGGTGCCGCGATCACTTTCGTGTAGGGCATCCAGTCCTCACCCATCAGGAACGTGCCTTTCACTTCAAACTTCTGTTCTGCCATAGTTCAATCACTCCAGAAAACCAAATACATCTTCAACCCTGCCCAGTTCAAACCCGCTCGTGGCATTGCCCGCGATATACCCCTTCTCGCTGACGAGAAGGCCGGTACCCACAAGGCCGCTGCCCATGTTGATCGAGCCCGTACCTACCGGGATCTTCGCAACCGTTTCGATCTGTGCGATCTGGTTGTCGGTTGCCCGTGGGTGCACGATCACACCCTTGTTGGTGGCAACACCCGCCATGCCGACGGTCTTGACACCGCCCAGCACGAGAGGAAAGATCTCGACATCAAGGAACTCGCCGATCGCCTTCATCAGGTCGGTCGGCATCTCCGGGTGAACTGCTGCAAAGGTATCGTTTGCCATGATCACGTTGCCCGCGGCATTCATCGATTCGTTCAGGAGCATGATCTCGCGGTGCTCCGAGAGCACAGCCAGCTCGTCTTCGCGGGCCAGCCCGGAGATCACAATCCCCCGGCTGTTGCCGGCAACGAGCGACCCGATGATCGCGCTTCCCTGCACGGTTGTCTCGACGATGGTAATGTCAAGCGCTGCTTTCACTGCCGCTTTGAACTCCTCCGGTGACTCCGGAGGGATAATGGCGATATCTCCGACTACCCGGGCAAATACCCCGATGTTCGGATCGCCGTCATACGTGATCGTTCTTTGCATCTTAAGATTCCGGTGCAAGTTCTGCCTGAACCTGCCCGTCCTCCATCTTCATGGCACGGACGCGGATCTTTGATGGCGGCTTGGAGCTGCCCCGTGACCATACCTTCTCGTTGATTGCCTGGTCGAGCTTGACATCTTCGCTCTTCATGTGCTTGGCCAGGTACTTCCTGATATCCTTGATCGCACCGTTGGACCGCTTCCAGCGGGGCATACGGCGGGCATCCCTGAGGGGGATTACATAGACATGCTCTTCCATTGCCATGGTTACACCTTCAGCGTGCTCTTGCGCCAGTTGCGCCTCTTCGGGTGTGCAACAACGCCTCTCTTGGTCCTGATCATTACCCACTGGGGCACGCGCCGGTTCTGGTCGCATGCCTTTGCAAGCCGGATCTTCCTGCCTTTACTGAGTTTACTCATTTCCTTTCACCCTTATGTTGTTTTCCGTCCCACCACCAGCGACTGCTCGTGGTGCTTCGGGAACAGGGAGGCATAATCGATCCCGCGGGATACAAATGCCGCCCTGATCTCTGTTTCGTAATCGCCGTTCCGTATGGTACCCGTTTCCCCGTATTGGACAACGAAGAACCGGTCCACCAGATGGTCGATCTCGCGCCGGACATAGCCGAGCAGGGGTCGCACGTACGAGCACCCTGTCCTGCTCATCAGGCTCTGAACCACATCGCGCGGAAGCATCGGGACCCGATCATCAAACCGTGTGCCGTCCCCGATCACGTCATACTCTCGCGCAAGCGATTCCACGGCCGACTGGTGCACATGGTTGATGGCATCGTTCGGATACCCGTTTTTTATGACCAGATCGACCATTTCGTTCAGCAATCCTTTCTCGAATACCCGTTTTTTCAAAGGGAATCCCAACGCCTCTGCCGCAGCCTCGACCGAGGGGATTGAGTGGTCGGGGTTGAACACGAACGTGTTGAGTTCAACCTCGTAATACGTACCCAGCATCATTGCTGCAAGGGAACTGTCCTTACCACCGCTGTAAAGCACTCCAGCTTTCATTATCTTCGTGTTATGGAGTAATCCCGTTTGGCGGGCGCGAGCTGCCGAAGCAGCTCCTTGAGCTGTACATCTGAGATCTTCTTCTGCAGCCGACCGCTCTGTGCGAGCGCAATCAGCTGCTGCTCAACCGCACCGGCGAACTCCGGTTTGGTCAGCTTGATGGTATTCAGGCGTTCCCGTGCATCCGGCTCGAGAACCTGCATGAGTATCATCTGGATCTGTTGTTTCTGGCGCTGCTGGCGTTCGAGCTCTTCCTGCATACCCTGTTGATCGCCAGCCTGCTGCTGCAGCTGCGCCATCCTGCGTTTGCGGAGTTCGTTAAGCTCGTCGTCTCCCATACTGCTACCTCACACTCAGGCTTCAGCCTTGTCGGCTTTCTTCTTTGCCGGCTTCTTCTCAGCCTTTGCGCCCTCGGCGCCTTCAGCTGCCGGCTCCTTTGCGCCGCCCTTCTTCTTGCCTTCCTTCTTGCCGTCGGCCTTCTTGGGCTCTTCGACAACCGGCTTGACACGCTTCGGGACGGGTGCGGGCGGGTTCTTTGAGACTTCCTGCGAGAGGTTGTCCAGGAACTTCATACCCTCGGGGGATACCCGGCGCCCGGTCTTGTCATGGATGACGAGACCTGCTGCCTCGAGCTGCTGGACGGACTTGCGCAGGATCGACCCTGAACCCTTGCGGAACGCATTGGGCCTTGAGCCGCGGTTCTTGTTGCCGCCGTAAAAGCTTCGCATCCGTTCGACACCCATCGGGCCGTCGACATAGACGCGTCTCAACACTGCTGCTACCCGGATAAACCACCAGTCGGGATCTTCCGGGGGCATCTCTTTGTGGACCCCGGTCTTTGCAAAGGCTGCCCAAGCGGGAGGAACGATCTCCTTCTTCTTCTTGAGCTCCTCGGCGACCCTCCGGATGATGTGGTCAGCGGGGACATCGTATACTGTTGTCATCTACTACCTCACTGTTGAATAATGAAATAACAGTCTTATGTTATTTGTGAGGAGAGTTTTTATATATTTCCAAGGGCAGAAACCCCGACGGATTCGTGAGCGGAACGTTCGTTGACGAGGAGAAGAGAGACCGGTCTCATCTCTCAGAACCGTCATTATCTTAAAAAAAACTCACTTCCGTCCCCGCTGCATGGCACCGGTCCGGCGTTGTTTTCCCTTTGCGCCATCTTTTGCCGGGGCCTTTGCGGGGGATCGGGAGGGAGAGCGGGTGGATGACCGGGCAGGAGACCGGGTTGAAGATCCGGCGGGAGACCGGCTTTGAGATTGTGCCGCAGATCGGGTTGTTCCCCGTGCGGGGGCTTTTGCCGAGGATCGGGCCGGGGCCTTGACACGGGATCCCTCCGGGGTTTTTAAAGAGGCCCGGGCAGTTGCCTTTGCGGTGACCTTTGCAGGAGATTTCGCAGGGGTTGACGGCGTCCCCGGTGCCCGCCCTTTGTCGGCAAGGACCATGGTCCGGCCCCGCACTTCAATGAGCCGGGCCTTTGCCTGGGTGGCGATGGCCTCAGGGTCAACGTCCGTGTTCTGGAGCCACTTCACCTTGATCAGCCTTCGTTTCTTGAGCTGGGCTACGATCTCATCGATCATCGTTTCTGTGCAGCCCTGCTTGCCGATCCAGACGGTCGGCTTGAGGTCCTGCATCGAGTTATTGTTTGATTCCGGCATCAGGTCTCACCACGCGGTATCGCGTCTTTTTGTTGCAGGCGCTGCACGTGACAACCACATGGCCACCGTGCACCCGCACCCGCATATTCTTGCCCGGAACGAGGAACGCATAGCAGTGATGGCAGTACTGGTATCGGAGTTCCCGGTCGATCCGTACCCGCTGGCGCATCGCGATCTTCCGGGCGAGTTCCACGTACCGGTTGCTCCATTCGGGATGTTCGGGAAATGCCCTTTTGGCCTGTTCGAACAATATCCCGATGCGTTCCCGGGCAATCGTCTTGGTTGCCGGGTTCTTGGATTTCACTTTCATGGTCCTTGGATCCCGGCTCCCGGTGTGGTATACTATCTGCGTCCCGGATAATAATCTTCGGGGTCGCGAAAGGGTTTGGTTCCTACAGGACGCCCGGAATTATTTCCGGATCCGGACAATCCGCCCGGTGATCTCAAGCCGGTCCTCGCAGAAGAGCCGGATTGCTTCGGGAAACGCGCCATGTTCCTGTTCCAGGATGCGATCGGCAAGATCGTCTTCATCATCGTCATCCAGGACCGGCACCGATCGCTGGAGGATGATGGGGCCGCCATCCAGGCTCTCGTCCACGAAATGCACCGTGCACCCCGCCACCTTCACGCCATGCAGCACAGCCTGGCGCTGGGCATGCAGGCCGGTAAAGCTCGGGAGCAGTGCTGGGTGGATGTTTAGCATCTTTTTCGGAAATGCCCGCACCACGTCCACGCCAAGGATGCGCATATACCCGGCAAGGACAAAGAGATCGGCCCGGCACTCCTGCATCGCAGCAAGCAGGGCCCGGTCATAGGCCTCCCGTGAGGGGAAGGCTGCGAAGTCTACAACCTTCACCGGGATTTGTGCCTTCTCTGCCCGCTCGATCGCATAGGCCTTCGGGTTGTCCGTGATCAGTGCCACACATGCGGCGGGGATCTGCCCCGCTGCGATCGCATCGATCACGGCCTGGAAATTCGAACCTCTCCCGGATGCAAGAACTGCGATGCGTTTTTTCACGGCATCTCACCAGCGGCCTCGTCCCCGGGGGATCTCTTGCCATTGCCATGAACTGCATGAACAAGGACCTTCACTTTCACGATCCGACGGCCGTGCATCTGCATGACCGAGAGGGTGATGTTCTGCTCCGGGATCTCGGCTTTCTCACCCGGGTGGAGGGGGAGGTGCCCGAGCCGGTCGATAAGGAGGCCGCCGATGGTTTCATAGGACTCATCCTCGGGAAGGCTGATCCCGATCCATTCGTTGGCATCTTCGATCCACATCTGGGCATCCACGACAAAAACACCCGGCGCGATCTCCTGCACATCGGGCTCCTCCGTGTCATACTCGTCCATGATATCCCCTACCAGTTCTTCCAGGATATCCTCTACCGTAACGATCCCGATGAAACTGCTGTACTCGTCGATGACCACCGCCATCTGGACGCGGTGAACCTGGAGCTCCTTTAAGAGATCATCGATCTTCTTGGTCTCAGGAACAAACATGGGATCGTACATCACTTCGCTTATCGTTGCATCCTTCCGCCGGGTGATCATGGCGGCAAAGATATCCTTGACATTCAGGACACCGATGATGTTGTCGATCTGTTCATGATAGACAGGTATGCGGGAGAACCCCGTTTCATTGAAGATCCGGATTGCATCCTCGAACGATACGGTGTCCTCCATCAGGATCACATCAACCCGGGGGGTCATGATCTCGCGGGCAGTGGTGTCACCAAACTCAAGCACCGAGTAGAGCATCTCCTGTTCGTCCTTCTCGATGCTGCCCTCTTCCTTACCGACATCGATCCATTCCTTGATCTCCTCTTCGGTAACAGAAGGTTCCGCGGCGTCCCTGCCAAACCCCAGTCTCGGGCTCACGCGTTCTACGAGCCAGATGACCGGGGCGAATACCTTTGAGAGGAAGAGAATGATGGGCGCTACCGTAAGGGCAAAGGAATCAGGCGCACGGGTTGCATAGATCTTCGGCCCGATCTCACCGAATACCAGCAGGATGATGACAACGACCCCGGTCGCAATACCCACCCCTATGTCGCCAAACCACTGGATGGCAATCGCGGTTGCGAGCGATGCTGCGGAGATATTGACGATATTGTTCCCGATGAGGATTGTGGTCAGGAGGTGCTCGGGGGATTCTTTGAGGGCTACAAGGGCGTGCGATCCCACCCGGTCTTCGTTATCGAGCATCCGGACTTTCGCACGGGTCATCGATATGAGGGCTACTTCCGAACTGGAAAAAAACGCAGAAAGGATGACACAGACGATAAAAAGAAAGATTTCGAGTGCGTTTTCAATCATTATTATTCACAACGTGCGGGTGCACGATATACAACTTCGCCTGAAAGTGTACCAGTATATTCGGGGCTGAATTTAATAAAACCAGCGATTACTCCATACACTCGTGCATGAAGGCACAATCCTCTCGGAGCAGGGCGATCTTCTCACCGGACGTATAAGGCCGGCCCAGGTTCAGGTCCTCGATCTCAAGCGTCAGGCTGCCATCAAACCCGGCGTTGCGAAGTGACGCAAGAACGCTTGCGATAACAGGATTCTTCGCGAGCGGGAGATGCAGAACCTTCCCCTCGGCCCGGCTGATATGCACATTGACCAGGCGATCATGACAGAGCTCGATATACTTCAGGGGTTCATCCGCTGATTTCGAGAGTGCGTGAGCCACGTCAAGCGTGAAACTGAGCCATGGCTCATCGTCCAGGAGTTCCCGCATCCGTTCCGGGGTACAGAGCAGCGAGTTGACCATCGGTTCCATGTTCTCCATGCAGACCCGGATCGAGTCCCGCCTGGCCGCCTCGCGGAGAACTCCCATGTAAGCACTGAAGCGGGCAACGTCCGCTTCGCCGGGGGGACGTTTTGCCGTTCTTCTTCCGGGGTGGACCGTGAAGGCGCTGGCACCCATCTGTCCGGCCAGTTCAAGCGACCGGACGGTATATGCCACCGAGATTTCGGCCACCTCCGGGTTGATGGAGCACGGGTTGAGATCGAGAATGGGGGCATGCACCGTCAAGGTGGTGAGTTCCGGGTGCTCGTTCCGGCAGGCAACCACCTCCTGCACCGGCAGGTCCCGGAGCCAGAAATGGGGAGTCTCCAGCCAGAACTCCATACCGTCCAGGCCGGCCCCCGAGACAAACGAGAAGATCTCGGGGGTCGTGTACTCGTGGAAGAACATGCTGGCTACGGAATACGAGACCATGGTAGTACTACTTGATATGCGGTTTTGACCAAATAACTGTTGATGGACTGGTTCAACACCTCTGGCGAACCACAGGAGGGAACAGCAGCCCCGCTTCTCGTCTCCGAACTCTCGGCAATCATAGCAGGGCTCCTTGATGATCGCCGCCTCCAGGACATCCAAGTCCGGGGCGAGGTCACCAACTACAAGCAACACGGGAGGGGGCACCGGTACTTCTCGCTCTCGGAGAAGGGGGGTGGATCGACCGCTGCTGTGATCAAGTGCGTGATGTGGCGGTCGGATGCAGACCGCCTCACGTTTAACCCGGAAGAAGGCATGGAGGTCATCGTCTCGGGATCGGTCACCCTGTATGCCCCGCATGGAGCCTACCAGCTGCAGGTCAAGCGGATGGAGAAGGCGGGTCTTGGTGAGAAGTACCTGCTCGTGGAACAGTGGAAGCGGGAACTCGCGGCAGAGGGGTGGTTTGCAGCGGAGAACAAGCGCATGCTTCCCCCGTTTCCCGCACGGGTCGGGGTCGTGACATCAGAGACCGGTGCCGTGATCCACGATATCCGGAACGTGATCGGGCGGCGGTTCCCGGTCGAGATCGTCATCTCGCCCACCGCTGTGCAGGGAGAGGACGCACACCATGAGATTGTAAGGGCGATCCGTCGCCTTGAAGGCCTCGTGGATGTCGTGATCGTGGCCCGGGGCGGCGGGAGTTTTGAGGATCTCTTCCCGTTCAACCACCCGGAGGTTGTACGGGCGATCGTCTCCTGCCCGGTACCGGTGGTCAGCGCCATAGGCCACGAGGTGGATGTCACACTTGCGGACCTTGCCGCGGACATCCGGGCTCCCACCCCTTCAGCCGCAGCCGAACTGGTGGTTCCGGACCGGCATGTCCTGCGCTCGCAGCTCGCCGAGATGAGGGTCCAGATGAACTCTGCCCTGCTCGGACGGGTGGCGTGGGCAAAAGAGGAGATCGCAGGTCTCCGGGACCGGCTCCGCCCGCAGCGGTTCACCCGGAAAATTGACGAGCGGAAGCTCCAGACCGCAGACCTGTCCGAACGGCTCGAACGGAGCATTGCAACCCGGCTTGAACGCGAGCGCCTCCATCTCGCAAGCCTGAGGACTGCGCTTGAGGGCAGGAGCCCGCTTGCGGTGCTGGCCCGGGGGTATTGTGTGGCTGAGAGAGGAGAGACGGTTGTCCGTGGGGTAAAAGAGATATCTGACGGCGATCGGATGACGATCCGGTTTTATGATGGCAGCAGCCAGGTGACGGTGGAGCGGGTGAACCATGACGGAAACATATGAGGCAACAATCGAACAGTTGAAGAAGATCATCGGGAAGATCGAAGACGGGAACACGAGCCTTGACGAGAGCATGAAACTCTACGAACAGGGTGCGGCACTCGTGAAGAAATGCGAGACTCTGCTCGCCGATGCGGAGCTGAAGATCACGACGCTCAGCCGGGACGCGTAACAACAAGCGTTACCAGCAGCTCTTTTCCGTCTGCAAGATGCCGGATCAGGTCTCGTGGCAGCGTTGCCGCCACCCGGTCTGAACCGATGCCGATGGTGCGGCTGCAGACAAACGAACTCTTCCGCCAGACCAGATCGGTCGGGTGACTGAGCATCATCTGCGCCGATCCCCGGGAGATGATCTCTGCCGCCACCCCGCCACACTCCAGCCGGGTCTGCAGGAGCGCATCATCGTGCGCAAGTGCGGCCCTGAAATCCGGCGACAAGCCGTCACATCCCTTGTCGGCACCGACCGCAATGATGCAGTTACCGGTCTCCGTCAGGTGATCCTCGGCGGTTACTTCAAAGGTGGTCGGGTGCGTACCGAGGACCAATGGATGCCCCCGGCACCGGATAAACTCCTGCGCCTTCATGCTTTATCATGTGAGGGTTGCCATTGATATTCAATGTTTATCACCGCCAACTGCCCCGAATGCAACGATGAGACCGAGCATGAGGTACTCGCCGATTCCCGCGACACGCTGGTCCGGTGCACGACCTGCGGTCACCACCAGCGTCTCCCGAAGGAGAAGGAGCTGCAGGCTCTCATGATCAAGGCCATCGTATCCCGCGAAGGAACCTCAAAGGTCTGCGGGATCGAACTTGCGGAAGAGGATGAGTGCAGCGTCGACGACCATCTTGTCGCTGAATGCGGCGACGATGCCTTTGGTGTCGAAGTAACCTCGATCGAATGCGGGGACAAGCGGGTGAACCGGGCAAAGGCGCCCGATATCACTACTCTCTGGACCCGGACCATCGAGAACGTTGTCGTCAAGGTCTCCATCCACGATGGCCGGAGGACGATTCCGGTCTACATGGAATGCGACGGCGAGCAGCCGTTTGTTGTCAACGACATGTATGTGGCCTCGGGAAAACGGTTCCGGATCTCGCACCTCAAACTCCGTGACGGCCCGCTCATGAGAAAGGAGGGCTGGAAGACCGTTGCCCACCGTATCAAACGGATCTACGGTGTCAGAACATAGGGGCGACGGACAGAATAGCAGCAGATTTTTTAAAAAAAACTCCAACCAATCCGATCTTTTTTTCTTCACCGGATCATGTGAGCGATCTCGCTGGTGACGGATACCGTATCCTGAAACGCAGATTCGCTAAAAAAGGATGATATCGATTAAGAGTTGGTAAAGGATTCTACGGTAACTTCAGCATACGGGTAGCCGAAATCAACCACAACACCACCATCAGTCTTCCTTGTCACATCCCCAAACCGGAGGTAGATGTTGGCAGTTGAATTGGATACGGATGCATTGGGGTTATCCGAGATTCCCATGGTGAGTGAATCCCCAACGGAGAGTGAACTCATATTCAGGTTAACGGTCGCCAGATCTTCCGGGGAATAGAGATTACTCATAGATTCAGTATAGGTGAACGGCACCTTCTTGGTCTCACCAGTTCGCATACCGACAACACTGTTGCTCAGGGCATCAATTTCCTGATTATTGAGTCCGAACTGTTCCCAGCTCCCCCCGTTCGTGGGGACATAGATATCGATCCCGATCAGTGCCTGCGCTGCAGTTCGGTTGGCGGTCAGGGAGAGGGGTTTGGTATACATGATTGACTGACCTTTCTCAAGGGTCTGTTTGAATAACGGCTGGCTGGTGGTGATGAACGGCGTTCCCAGTGCATCATAGAGCGTATACCCGAGCACGACCTGATCCCCTGCTTTGATCGGGGCAAGGCCGGTAATCCAGTGAGTTCCCATCGAGGAAACAATCATAACAACTACAAAGAGCACTGCAGCAATGACAAAAAGGACTTTCTTCCACGCGTTTGTTGCTGCTTCTTTCCGCTTCTTTTCACCCATGCGTAACGATCCTCCTTACTACTTCGCCACCGCACGGTATAAATTATTCCGATTTTTATGAGATTTAAGCAAATGTTTATCAATAGTTACCAGTACACTTGCGGTATCCTACCAATGCAGGGAGGAGAATTCACCACATCATCGCATACTGAGATTGACTGACCACAATCCGGGTTTTTTTGGTTTCAACCAATGTCTTAAAGTTCCGGGCGGGGTACAGCTGTACTGATGGACAAGAAGAAGGTCAAGGATTATATGACCTATGATGTGGTCAGTGTCGACTCCCATGGTACGGCAAAGGATGTGATCGACAGTATCCAGAAGACCCATCACGACGGCTTTCCTGTGGTCAGCGGAAACACGGTGATCGGCTATATCTCTGCCCGTGACCTGCTCTTTGTTCCGCACGAGACACCTGTCGAAGAGGTGATGTCGGCAAACCTCATTGTTGCCGACCCCGATATGGATATCAACGACGCAGCCCGGGTCATCTTCCGGAGCGGCATCCAGAAACTGCCGGTTGTGGATGAGAAGAACAATCTCCTCGGCATCATCTCCAACTCCGATGTGATCCGGTCGCAGATCGAGCATGTCTCCCCCGAGAAGGTCTTCAATTTCATCACTACCTTGAAGAAACTCTACAATGTTGATCCTTCCCTTGACCGGGGAACCGTGCCGGTCAAGGATCTTCTGCCAACCCAGTCAAAGGTCTACGAGGATGAACTGGAGGGCCGGATGTACGAGATCAAGAAGGGTCTCGCTGAACCCATCATCGTCGTGAGACGGCCGGGCAGGATGATTCTGGTTGACGGCCATCACCGGGCAGTGGCGGCAAAGAAACTCGGGATCACCGCACTGGATGCCTACATCATCAGCATCAAGGAAGACATTGAGCTCGGCATGGAACGCACGGCGCTGGCGATGAACCTAAAAACCCTTGATGATGTGCAGGTGCTCGATTATGCCCGTCACCCGCTCGTTGCGATCACGCACCGGCTGGTGAAGAGAGAATGACGTCACTCTTCCACACTCACAGGAGCGATGGCCTTTTTCGGGGATTAAAAAAGAGAATTTTCAGATTTTGAACTTTTTTGATCGTTCGTTGAAACCCGTAGTCACTACGACCCTTCGTACCGGAGATCGAACTTCTCATTCAGCACGTGCTCCTTGACCACGGTATTATCGGGGATCACCACTTCCGGCCAGAGCCGGGTCTTGGAGTGGACCACCACATGGTTCCGCAGCACGGCCCGGGGCCCGATCACCGTATCGTTCTCAATGCTGCAGAACTCCCCGATATGGGTATCGTTGTCCATGATACTGCCGGAGATCGTGCTGTTCGAACCGATGATCACCCGGTTGTAAAGAGAGGATGAGAAGACCTTGGCATTGTTCCGGATAATGCACTTCTCCCCAATACTCGTATAGGGGCCGATCAGGACATTATCGCCAATCGTTGTCCCGGTGCCGATCGCCACCGGGCCAATCACCCGGGTGTTCTTGCCCAGGGTGATCGAGCCCCCCAGCTGGACCGGGCCCTGGACCTGGGCGCCGTGCATCGAGAGATCCCCGATGATATCGGTGAATTCGATGCCCTGAAGTTTCCATCGTTCCGCCTGCCGCAGGGAATGGGGGCTTCCGACATCCGTCCAGTTGCCCCGCGCAAGCCAGCCCTTGAGGGATCGGCCCTCCTCCATCAGGCGCGGGAAGAGATCGCGGGCAAAATCATATCTGGTTCCTTCCGGGATATAATCAAAAACCTCCGGGCTGCAGACGTACATCCCGGTGCTGGCAAGGTTGGAGAAGATCTCTCCCGGAGAGGGCTTCTCCTTGAAACGCTTGATCTCATACCCGACATCGATCTCGGCAATACCGTACTCACCCGGGTCATCGATGGAGATAAGGCCGATACTGACCGTGGCCTTCTCCTTCTGGTGCTCCCGGTAAAACTCCAGGACATTCAGGTCGGTGACATGATCGCCACCAACCACAAGGAAATCCTGCCCTTCAAGATATTTCTGGGCGTTCTTGACACTGCCGGCAGTCCCGAGCTTGCATGTTTCATGAACATAGGTGATCTCGGCACCGAAGAGCGAACCATCGCCGAGCGCCTCCTCGATGGAGTCCCCCATGTAGCCAAGGGTGAGCACAACTTCCCGGAACCCGAGGTTCGTTAAGTGTGCGACAAGGTGCTGGATCGACGGGCGGTTGACAATAGGAATACAGGGTTTGGGCCGTTCGAATGTGAGGGGGCGAAGCCGGGTGCCCTCACCCCCGCACATGATACACACCTTCATAATACAACAGGTTTCGTTCCGGTATGGTTTAAGGATAATGTTTTCCCGGTTCCCCGGTTTTAAATAGATGCTCATGGAATGTACCGTACCTCATGCGGAGAGACGGTCATGACTGATGATGAGTATCGCATACTAACGGCAACAAAGGGAACGGTCCAGTGTCTTGCCGACAAACGGGAACCCTTAGAAAACTGCGGGTTCTGCATTTACAGCCGGGAGTTCAGGGTGGGCGCAACGTACGTAAAATCCCCTGCACTTGCCTATTGCACGAAATGCCGGGTAACAGAACGGGTGGATTATACAAAAGCCGATGCCGTGAAGTGTGCCGATCGCCAGAGTGAAGGCTTCCACAGCATCACGAACCTTATCGGCTGACAGGGAGTCCCGGATCAGGATCCTCCCCGGATCAGGGATTCGATCCTATCCATGTCAACATTTTTTTCAAAGAGATCAGCCAGTGTCTCATAGGGATCGCTAGCAATCGCCGGGATCGGTTCAAACGGCAACCCTCTCTTCCCGTACAGGTACGAGAGCAGGGCATTGGCCGCCGACGGGTTCTGGAAGAGCCCGTGCATATACGTGCCGAAGACGAGGCCATCGTCGCTTACCCGGCCATCGCCCCGGAATGCTTCGCGATCACGGCCCCCTTCCGTGACCCCCATGTGGATCTCATAGCCCGTGACCGTTCCCATTGCTGACAGGAACGGGGAAACGGGCATCGCCTCACGCGTGACCTGCGTTGTATTCTTATCGTACGATGAGAAGCGGGTGACACAATCGAGCAGCCCCAGACCCTGATAGGTACCGGCAGAGGATTCGAACCCGGCATCGACAAGGGTCGTGCCAAGCATCTGGTATCCCCCGCAGATCCCGATCACCGGCACGCCACGCTCCCGGGCCCTTCGTATTGAGGTGTCCGTCCCGCTCTCAATGAGGGTCTTGAGGTCGTCAATGGTATTCTTTGTTCCCGGTAAGATGATACAATCATAGTCATCAAGCGGGGAGCCTGGCGCAACATATTCCACTGAGGCATGCTGTTCGAGCAGCTCGAAATCCGTGAAATTGGCAATGCGGGGGAGCCGGATGACCGCGATCCGGATCGTTCTGACAGATGTGCTCTTGTCCCCCAGCGAGAGGGAATCCTCGCTGGGCAGGGGAAGCGTGAAGTAGGGAACAACTCCGAGGACAGGAACTCCGCAGAGTTCCTCGATCATCTTGATCCCGGGAAGGAAGATCGCCGGGTTGCCCCGGAACTTGTTGATGATGATCCCCCTCACAAGCGGTCGCAGACCTTCCGGGAGAAGACTGATCGTTCCATAGACCTGGGCAAATACTCCGCCCCGCTCAATATCGGCGACAAGGATGAGCGGAACCTGTAACTTCTGCGCAAGGAGCGTATTGGCAATGTCCCGGTCGTACAGGTTCAGTTCCGCAGCCCCGCCAGCCCCTTCCACCACCACCTGCCCGTACTCCTGCATGAGCCGGTCATACGCTGCAAGAGCCTGAACCAGAAGGGCTGGCGTCTCCTGGTAGTATTCCATAATCGGGACGTCTTTATAGGGCCGCCCGTTCAGAACCACCTGCGAGACGCAGTCTCCCTTGGGTTTGAGCAGGATCGGATTCATATCGGTGTGCGGAATCACCCGTGCCGCTGCAGCCTGCATGGCCTGAGCCATACCAATCTCCCCACCATCCGGCGTCACATAGGAGTTGAGACTCATGTTCTGGGACTTGAACGGGGCAACCACAATCCCGCGCCGGACAAGACAACGGCAGATGGCGGCAACTGTCACGCTCTTTCCCACGTGAGATGCAGACCCCACAACAAACAGCGACATGATAGACTATGGTATAACATCGTGTCCCGGATCATAAAAACAGGTACTCTTTTAGTACAGCATCATAATCACAAAAATCCGTTACTGCCTGAATTGCCCTCCGATTCCAGAAAAAAAACGCCATTTCAGCCAGACAATGCCAAGTAATAAATAAAGAGAGACGTAAAAAATATATGCAATGATTGGTGGGATTTGCCCGACGTGTGGTCTACCGAAAGAACTGTGTATCTGTGAGGAGGTAGCAAAGGAACAGCAAAGGATCAATGTCAAAGTGAACAAACGCCGGTACGGGAAAGAAGTGACCGTTATCGAGGGCCTTGATCCAACAGATATCGATCTGGAATTTCTTTCAAAATTCATGAAGAGCAAACTTGCCTGCGGCGGCACGGTCAAAGGAAACTCGATCGAACTGCAGGGCAATCACCGTGACAGGGTCAAGGAACTCCTGACTCTCAAAGGGTACAATATGGAAAATATTTCCTGATCTTTTTACCCTTCATTCGGGTTTTTCTTTTTTTGGTATCGCATTTCAAGCGGATGCTCTCCATGATAAGAGAGCGAAACGCGATGGTCCGGTGATCGCAGAGATCCAAAAAGGGGGGCGGGGAATATTATGGAACGGAAGCTCTCACTTCTTGACGGCTTCCATCTTGATCTGGGCGAGTGTCTTTTCCCGGATATGCAAAAAGACCCCGAACAGTTCGTTCGCACTGTCCTTGACCGGCCTGACGGTGACGCTGACCTTCCGGGTCTTGCCGTTCCTCGCGACAAGAGCCGTGTTGAACTCGTGGGAGACCACCAGTTTCTGCCGGACCACCTCGGGAACGGGATCCGGGATCTGTTCACCGGACTGCTCGGTGATCAGCATCATCACTTCCCGCCAGTGGTGCATGAGGATCTCATCGTCAGGCAGTTCCAGAATCCGTGCAGCATACGGGTTATAGAAGACGATGGTACCCTGGGGGTCCAGGAAAAAGACAAGATCCATACTTGCCATGAGCTTCTTTGGATCGCCAATAGGATAGACATCAAAATATTTTTTCCGCATCGCGTGATTATATAGGGCAAGCGATACGTTCGATGAGAGATCCTTGTCGGTAAAGGGTTTGAGGATATAGCCGAGGGGTTGGGAATTTTTCGCCCGTTCCAGGAGGGTATCATCACAATGAGCGGTCAGGAACACGATCGGGAGATGGAAGAGCTGAAAGATATACCCCGCTGCTGCCACTCCATCCATCTTCCCTTTCAGGCTGATATCCATCAAGACCAGATCGGGTTCCAGTTCCGCAGATTTTTTAATGGCTTCTTCCCCGCAATCCAACTGCCCGACAACAGCATAGCCTCTCCGCTCCAGCATCGTCGTGATCAGGCTGCGGATGATCTCGTCATCTTCAACGATAAGGATTCGGGGTATGGCTGCCATAAAAAGCGAGACCGCTATTTAGTTGGTTATTTGATGAGATGCTATTTAAAAAATCTGATTTTTTTTATGCCACGCTGACTTTTGTCAACCCGCATCGCCATACATAAGTGTTCCAAAAAAAAGATGCTATACCTGATCTATGGAACTCTTCTACCCGATGGTGATCTCGGCGGTCACGGTCCTTATCACCCTGATCTATGCGTCGTACCTGGACATACGGGACCGGCGCGTCCCGTTCATCCACTGGCTCCCCATGCTTGCAGCAGGGGTGATCTGTACCTCCATCCTGCTCTGGCAGATCACCGCCAACACCAGCCTTGTTTGCGGCTATCTGGCGCTGGTTGCAAGTTTCCTGTACGCAGACTACCTTGATAACCGGGGGAGAGCCGATTCCCTGGGCCTCACGGGGTATTATGCAAAGGAGAGGATCTTCTGGTACTTTATTCCCGTCCTCGTCCTGCCCGCACTCTCGTGGTTCATCCTTCCAGCAGCATTTTCCATCCAGCTCGTTCCGTGGTATGCGATGTTTGCAGGTCTCTTTGCTTACATCACGTACATGGAATACCGTAACTGGCCAGCTCCGTCACCCATCCGTAAGAAGGGGAACCGGAAGTCCGTGAAAGCCGACTCAAATGTCAATGACGTCCTCACCCGGTGGTACTTTGTTTTGATCCTCCTGATCTTCGCAATCACCTCCGTGATGATGCTCTTTGGCACCGGCGCATGGGGAATACAGGGTCTGGTGATCCTGCTCCTCTCCATCTTCTGCGGGGTCTTCTACATCTTCGGGCGGATGAACATGTTTGGCGGGGCAGATGCCTGGGCGCTCATCTTCATCTCCCTGTGCGTACCCACATTCCCGTTCACCCCCCTGCTCGGTGCTTCCCCGCTGGGCTTCCTCGCATTCTCGGTGTTGATCAATGCACTCATCCTCAACCTTGCAGCACCGGTCGTGATCTTCATCATCAACATCAGCAAGGGGAACCGGGCCCCGCTCCAGTACATGTTCTTCGGCTTTCCGGTCTCTGGCGCCACCATACAGAAGGAATGGGGATTTGTGATGGAAGAGTTCGAAGAGAAAGACGGTGTAGTGCAGCGGAAGTTCATCGGGTTTTTCGATTCGCTCAGGCGAATGTATGCAGGAACAGGGAGGGTCTACACCAAGGATCTGCGGGAGCACCCCGAGCAATTCAGCAGCGAACTGGCACAGTACCGGTCCGCCGGCACCGTCTGGATCTCCTACGCGGTACCGTTCATCATTCCCATCACAGCAGGATTTGTCACTGCGGTCATCTTCGGGGACTTCCTGTTCATTCTCATGAAGATTATATTTGGAGGACTCTGATATGCTTACACTGAAATTCGTCGACAATCTGATCCCGGTCATCGTGCAGGACGCAACCAGCCGCGACGTGCTGATGATGGCCTATGCCAATGATGAGGCCGTCCGCTTAACTGAGGAGACCGGCTTTGCCCATTATTACAGCCGGAGCCGGAAGAAACTCTGGAAGAAGGGCGAGGAGAGCGGTCACTTCCAGAAGGTGCTGCGGGTTCTTGCAGATTGTGACGAGGATTGCCTGATCTATGAGGTGGAACAGACCGGCGCTGCCTGCCATACCGGTTACCGCACCTGTTTCTACCGGACGCTGGACGGAATCGTCATCGAAACAAAAGTCTTTGATCCGGAAAAAGTCTACAAGAAGCCCGGGCACTGACGGGGGAATGCCCCCACCGGTTTTTTCATCAAAGGAGAGAGGGACAGAACAACCGGTAATCATACCTGCCATTTCAGGTCTGGTTCATGAAGGCCGGACGTAATTGCCAAACGAGCCTGTATCAAAGAGACCATATTTTTTATTGAGATACGCAAGCTGGTTATAATTGATGAGATCGAGAGAGATCCCGGTGGAGTTCACCACTGCACTCTTCAGCACAGCATCCAGTGAGGTGGCATCCGTATATTCCTCCTCAATAATATCAAATGAGTTCCCATCGGACATCCGGATGATCTCCGGTTGCGACTTAAGCCGGCCAACCCCCGTATAGGTACCATTGGTGAAGGTCATGATGGTCGGGGTGGTGGTCTCGACAAAACAATACCCGGAGTTGTTGATACTGAACTGTTTCGGGCACTTCAAGCCAAGGGCCATGTGGTGCTCCGGGTAATACAGGAGAAGGGCGGTCCCGTATCCCATCTGAGAGAGCACATACGCTGCAAGGATCGATTTGTCCTCGCATTTCCCGGAATTGTAGGAAAGGACTTCGTAAGGATAGTAGGTGTGGGATGTCACCGTGTACGGGATGTGCTGGATCAGGCTTATGGCGATGCGGGCCCGTTCCTGCGGTAGATCGCTCCGGTCGCGGATATTTTCGATGAGGTCATCCAGGTATTTTTTCTGTACGGGATCACTCACGTACTGCCGGTAATAGCCTTCCAGCGAGGCGGCATTGTAAAAGTCCGTTGGTCGATCGGGATACCGCCCCTCGAGATAGGAGTTCACCCCGGTATAAGTATTGTAATACAGGTACTGCGACTGGCTTCGTGTTGTATACGGGTAACTCTGCTTTCTCTTGCCGGTCTCAAGTTCTGCCACAGGGGGAATTAAAGGCTCAGGTGTGGTCGTAGGGGTTGTGACTGAGGTCAATACCGGAGCCGGGATCACCTCCTCATCTTCCACGATCACAAATGAGGTCTGGGAGGGCGTGACCTGAGACGGGGGTGAAGGGGACGTGGTACTGCCATTCATGACACAGCCGGAGAGCGCCACTGCAATAACAATGAGCGCCACAAGCATGCAGCGGGATCCTGACACAGTGAATAGGATAGGGAGAGATGCTATAAAACCATTTTTTACCAGCAAACACTTGTTTGGATCATTCTGCATCGGGTCGGTTCATGGTTGTCAATCCAATAAACAGGAACCGGGCCTGCTGAGAGGGGGAGAAGGATGTGCCGGGCCCGGTGATGGCAGCAGATAGGGTATGAGAGGAGTGAGGATCGGTATATCAACCCGGGGGATTTCAGCCGGCACATGCGATGTCTTGAACCTGCGGGTATCCGAAAACTACCTGCATGAGAGGTTTGTGCCTTGTCAGGCTTCAGAAAAAAAGAGAGGTTGTGAAGTTATGCAGTCCCTGCCGCATCATAGAGCTGGCAGAGGTAGCGTGATTCGAAGATGGTGAGCGGGGCGATGAGGATGAATTCCACGAGCAGGCCGACGAACGGGATCATGGAGAGGATACCGATGACGAGGAAGAATATCACCTGGATAATCATCAGGACGATCAGCGCAATGATGTAGGTGCCCCAGCCGATCCTGCCGATGGTCTCGAGGATTGCACCGAAGTTAAAGGCTTCACCCATGCTGCCGGTCCGGGCAAACCGGATGACACCAATGGTGGCAAGAAGAACGGTGATGATCGCAACAATGACCAATACGATAAACCCGACGAGCATACCGCCAATTGCACCGATGGCTGCTGCGGGGTTGGCGGCATATGCCAGAACACCCGCACCGATCGTGACAAAGAGGATAATGAGCGTGGGGATGGCCCAGATGAGCGAGATGACCAGGTACTTGATACCGTCGATGATGAGGGTCCCCCATCCGGTTACTTCCGGCGCGGGATTCTCACCGCGTAAGACCTTTAAGGAATATCCGAGAAGCGGAATGCAGAGAAGAATTGTTGCAATAAGAAGCAAAACCCACTGCATCCACTTACCAATTACTGAATCCTTTGCATAGCCAAAGGAGTCACCAAGAACACTTCCGTAATCCATAAACTGTTTCACCTGTACCGAAATCTCCGGTGTAGTAACGGTGAGGCCCGCTATTATAAAAAACCGTCTGACACGAGTATCGGAATAACTGTGTTTTCCGTCATTATCTTGGATAGTACCTGATTCGGAACACGATTCCAAGAAAAAAAGAGAATTACCGGTGTTTTGTTGATGAGCTTAACGGTGTGATGACAATGGATTTGTACATCTCCTCAACTTCCGAGGAATAGGGTGAGGGATTCTTGAAGGCAAAGATGTAGACCGTGCCATCGACGTCAGCGAAGATATACTTGCCCCGCATTGTTTTTGTATCAAAATCCATCTGGTACGCATCGTATCCCTCCGGGTTTGTATCGGTCTTTGAGATATCGAGCTGGTAATTGTGCTTTGTGATGGTGATATGACCATACGATTTCTGGAGGGCGAGGGTGACGAGGTTGAAGTACTGTTCGAAATCGGAGACAGGTGTCGGGTCCACATCGATACTGAGCGTCGTGTAAGTGGACGCATCAGGGTTTGGCCCGCCCAGTTTCTGCCGTTCAGCGGTGATATCGGGGGAGTAGAGGTTTGCAATGTTCACGGTGGTCCGCCCATAGTCGCGCAGGCCGAGTTCGGTGAGATTTGAAAATTCCTCTTTCTGCCAGTCTTCCGGATACGATATCGTAACACCTTCAGCAAGCCGTGCCGTGACCATTCTTTCCAAAAGAGGTGTTGGAGCCGCAGTTACTGACGGCTCAGGGGTCGCTGTCAGCGCCTGAAGGGTTGTCGGAACCGGTGTTGAAACTGCGGCCGTTGTAACCGGGGTGCTTTTTTCAGAGGCAGGCATGGATGTGCACCCGGCAGAGAACAAGGTGCATGCGAGCAGGAAGGCACAACAGACCATTGCCAGAACAGGAGTTGTTGTTTTCATCATGATCAGAAACGAAAAATGAGGTATTATTTAATTAAATATTCGGTTTGCAGTTAGTTCGGGGTCGTGCAGATAGAAATTCTTAAAAAAATTGAGATCCTGCATACCGAATGGAGCGGGTGATGCTCTCCAGTAATCCATCATATGGCCGGGCAGATCAGAACAGTTCAAAACCGATATTATTACGGGCCTCTGCGAACCATCGGGACCCTATCCGCATGACTGAATTTTAAAAAAAGAGCGGATTTTCCGGATCGCGGATCAGAGATCTCTCCGGCGGGAACTGTAATGTCCCCGCGGCGGCCTTCGTCTCATGATCAGGATACCGATGATAACAACCGCTGCAATTACGATCAGGATCGGGACGATCGGCAGAGATGAGGGTTCCGTGGAACTGACTTCGGGGGGAGCTATGGTTGTCATGGTTGCAACCGGGGTTTCTGCCACGGTAGCCTCGGTCGGTACCGGGGTTATGGGGGTTGCCGTGGTCGCAATCGTAAGACCGGTAACCGATATCACATCCTGCAGGGTCTTGGTCCCGCTTCCCTGGCTGTTGGTTGCCGTGAGCACGACCGTATACGTACCGGATCCCCGGTAGGTATGCGAGGGATTCTGCTCCGAGGAACTGGTCCCGTCGCCAAAGGTCCACTGCCATGCCGTGGGAGCGTTTATGGACGAATCCGTGAACCTGACCGTCAGGGGCTCTATCCCGCTCGTCGGGGAAGCGGAGAAGGATGCTTCAGGGGCTGTCAGCGCCGAGACATTGATGTACTGCGATTTGCTCGTGGTATTGGCTCCAATGGAGTTTCTTGCCGTCAGGATGATGGAGTAGGAGCCGGCACGGGTGAACTTATGCAACGGATCTTTGGCATTGGAAGTTGTATCGTCACCAAAGTTCCAGGTCCAGGATGTCGGGGCATTTTTGGAGGTATCGTTGAACTGCACGATCAGGGGGGCCGTCCCGGACGTGACATCAGCAGTAAATGAGGCAAGCGGTTCGTTCAGGTTGGCCGTGATGTAATCAACCTTTGTGGCAGTCGAGCTCCCGATGGAGTTTGTCGCGGTCAGCGTAACTGAATAGGCGCCGGGAGAAGTGTAGGTATGCGTCGGGTTCTGCACAAACTCAGAGTTCCCGTCCCCGAAGGTCCAGACCCATGAGGTCGGGCCGTTTATTGACGTATCCACAAACTTCACGGTGAGAGGGGTAAACCCCGAGGTGGTGGTAGCAACAAACGATGCGGTCGGTGCCACCGAGTTCTGGCTGACCGTTACATACGCATCTTTTGTCACGGTGTTGCTGCCCCCGGAGTTCGTGGCTGTCATTGTGACCGTGAACGTACCCTTGGTGGTATACACGTGAGTGGGATTCTCTTCGGTTGATGACCCCCCATCACCGAACGACCAGACCCATGAGGTCGGGTTGTTGCTGGAGGCGTCAACGAACTTGACGGAAAGGGGACTTGAACCGGTGGCGCCCGTGGAGACGAATCCTGCCACCGGGGGGGCTACCGACTTGAGGCTCGTGATATAATTGGCCCTCGTGACGCTGTGGCTGCCATCTGCATTGGTGACCGTGAGCGTGACGGTGTACACCCCGTCAATCGTGTAGGCGTGGGTTGGATCGGATTCTTCCGATACACCACCGTCACCAAATGACCAGAACCACTTTGTGGGTGTGTTGGAGGAGGTGTCGATGAACTGCACCGAGACCGGGTTGGAGCCGCTCGTGACATTGGTGGTGAAGGACGCTACCGGAGCGCTTGCACCAGCGATGGTCACGATGCCGGAGAGCATGATGGTCAGGATGAGGAAGAGAGTCCACATTGATTGCCGGTTTGCACGGCCCGGTAGTTTGCGGGTCTTCATACTATTTTGTGAGGAACGGGAATTACCGTCCCATATATGATACGCCATCTTTTCACCAGTCCTGCAATTGATCGCCTATGGAGCAACGTTAGGTAAATGATTATAAAAAACAGGAGGGTCCGGTTCCCTGAACCCACCCACGGAGGCAGAGAAAACACCCGCCGTGGCTCCATCCGGCAATCATGTAACGGCAGGCCGGGGAAAAAAAACTCCCCCATGGAGGGGGTTCCCGTAATCGTATCTCCTTCCATAAGATCCTTGAGGGATACCCGCTCACGAACCGGTTCCTGCAATCAGAAACGGAAGGATGCGACGATCACGGGATCCGGGGAGCCACACAGAGGTTGCCTTTCTGGTTGATGCTGTACAATGCGAGAATGGCGGTATCGTCGAGCCTCTTCTCACCGATACCGATCCTGCTCAACTTGTCACGGATCATTTTTATCTTCTTCTCGGTATTTTGCATAGTCCTGATGCATACTTGGCGGGCGACACGTTAAAGAGATGTATTGAAAATACGTAATTTGTGGCCCTTTTGCCCGGTATGAGCGGCTATTGCAGGGAAATTTCAATCTTCCGAGGAAGATGTACTGTTGCTCACCCGGATCTAAAAGCCACTACTTCCCGGGACAGGTACGAAGCTTCGAGCCGATCCAGGGAAGGAAATCCTTCTTCCGGGACATGACGCCGTCCAGGTGAACCGGCAGGGGTTGTTCGAAGATCCCGGAGAGCAGGTCCGGGTCCCCTTCGCCGTAGCACTCGCTGGAGTTGTCCCGCACGCTGGTGAAGAGCACCAGCACGAGATCGGCACCGCTCGTTCTCTTCATCTGTACGAGCTGGACCTGTATCTCACGTTCCCGTGTCTGGTTCCACGAGAATGCCGGGACCATCACCTGCGAGATGAGCACAGTTCTGCCGGACAATTCAAATTCCTTGGTATCCCGGGCAAGGATCTCATCAAGCGTTGCCCCCGAGAGATCCATGCCTTCTTCCAGGAGGGCAATACCCAGCTCGTCTGGATTCTCGCCGGAAACCGTTGCGAGGTACGCCACCGCGTTTTTGTCGTGGACCGTGGTTGTTGACATCCGCAACCCCAGCGTATCGGAGAGGATACCGCAGAGGAGTACCCCGGCAACCGCTTTTGAGGGAGTTTTCCCGGATTCCCTGAACTTCATCGCGATGATCGTGGATGTCGAACCCACCGGGTCGTTCAAGAACCGGATGGGTTTCAGGGTCGTGATCGTGCCAAGCCGGTGGTGATCGATGATCTCCACGATCTCCGCCTCCTCAATCCCGCTCACGGCCTGCGAGGATTCGTTGTGGTCGAGGAGGATCACGGGCTTTCTCACATCGTCAAGCAGGGTGGTTCTTGTCAGTACGCCGGCGAGCGTGCCTTCCCGGGTGACAACACAGGCTGCCCGGAACTTCGAGGACGTGACAACCTTCCGGGCCCGTTCGAGCGTGTCATCGAACGTGAGGACCGGGACCTCGGTCTCCATCACCTCCCGGGCCGGGAGGGAGAGGTTGATCATCTTGCCAACGCCGAATGCATCCAGGTCGGTGGAGAGGACCGAGACGCCGCCTTTTGTTGCGGCGGCACAGACCCGTTCGCCCACGGGTGCGCCCTCGGCAATGATCAGGCAGGCGATTCCTGCCGAGATGAGGGCGAGCTGGGTGGGCTCATCATCCCCGACCACCGCGATATCGTTCCTGGTCATCTTCGCAAGCGTGACATGCAGGGCGTCGATCGCGATATAGACCCGGCCTTCAAGGATCTCATGCGCAGCCACACTGATCTCAGCGTTCAGGATTCGCGCCAGCGTCCCTACCGGGATAGGGGTCACGGTCAGCTCTGACAGGTGGATCTTCTGGATGTAGGCATTGGCAAGCGCGTGTTCGCCCACCATCCCGACCGGCCGGTCCGCAGCATCGGTGATGACCACGTTCCGTATCCCTTCCTTTGCCATCAGGGTGGCCACGTCAACCGTGGGGACATCCTGCGGGAGCGAGAAGACCGGTTTGTAGATGATGTCGGAGAGTTTGGGTTCAACCGATTCGATGAGCACCGGCTCGTTCATGCCGAACCGTCCGAGCATGTACCGGGACTCCGGGTTCAGCTCGCCGCACCGGGCCGGGATATATTTGCCGGGTTCCGCGAGATTCAGGTACTCCGCGTACCCGATGACACTCGCGATGCTGTCGGTGTCGGGCTGGCGGTGACCGAAGAGGTAGATCTGGTTCATGGTGCTGGTCCCTTTCAGGAAATTGTTGCTGATTATGTGTTGTCCCGGGTCTTAACGTACGGGGAGCAGGGGTGGGGAGATCGTGGAGAGAAGAGACGGGGGTGCCCAAGAGAGCCCGGGCTGTGTTCACAGCACCGGCAGGAACCACCCGACAACGGAGGTCACGATCCAGATAAAGACCGCAATCACAAAGGCCCTGAGCCAGCCGATCGTGTACAGTTTCTGCAAGGCCAGCAGCCATACAATTCCCGCAATGAAGGCCGGTGCCAGACCATTGCCCAGCACGTAATAAAAGATCGTGTACACGCCGGTACCGATGAGTGCTGCAAGAACCGCCGTGGTCAGGCTGTCCTTTGCACCAAAGAATTTTGCAATATAGTATATGATCACCGTTGAGATGATCAGCGCGACAATGAACGTCAACAGGGTCGAGAGGTTCGATACCATAAGGAACTGCTTGTCCCCGGTTCCTGATAATCATGTCGCGCTGGCATGCGAACGGGTTGAAGCAGGGTGATGGGCCGGTGTAACACGGGGATGGTTTGAAAATTATACCGTGGGAAGGCGTTCCTGGACGAGGTGTATCAGGTCACTGAGATCCCTGCACCGGTTCAGCTCTTCCGTGCTGATGAAGACACCAAGTTCCATCCCTCTCTTCAAGAGCACGACCGGGAACGTGACCGTGCGATGACCGAACTCCGCAACGAACTGGTCGCGATCAAGGGTCCGTGTCGGGATAGGGAGATCCTTTAAGAACCGCTTCCACTCCTTCTTCATCCCAACCGGGCTGTGGGTCATGATGCTGAGGATGCAGGCATCGCCTTTGGACGAGACCGGCTTACCCGAGGAATAGTCATGGAGCGACTGTAACACCCCGCTGTCGAGATTGTGGACGAACAGGAGAGTCTTTGAGTCCGGCATATACGAGTCCTCTCACAGTTTTATGGTAAATATTTTGGGATGCGTTCCATAACACGGCAGGTGGTTTGTCTGGGTGTCTCCCGCCAACCCCCCCTCTCGCTCCAAAAACTCATCGACCCCCCTTCAATTATTTTGGGAGGGGGGTCGGAGAGTTGGGGGGAACCGGACCAGAATAATTTTCCCTGTTATTGGTATCGCACAAGGATATCAGAAATTGTGTAGAGATCAGGTTCGGTTTCAAGAAAACCGCCCAGCGAGTGCTCTGCCAGTGCATCAAGAGCGGAAGTGCCCCGTGAGAAATTTTTACCGGCCAACTTTTTTGGAAAATGATCCTTTCCATGTGGCCCGGTCTGCGCTGTCATTACAGGAAGATCGTTGTATACGTCCATATGAGTTGTGGTACAAGACGCGGGATGAGGAGGTAGGGGCTGTGCAACCCCCCCACCGACGGAGCCGTGCACCTCTCCGACGGAACACTCCGTATCAAAACCCCTTCCCGGTTCATTTCACGTGCTCAGGCCCAGAAAAAACAGAGAACCCTTGTCCAATAGGCAATATTTAGACGTTTTTTGGAGCGCAATCCTGGCCCGGTGGGGGAAAATATTCTCAATTTCCGGGTATTTTGGAAAGGGTGTGCTGTAATTCGCAAAAAAATGCGAGTATCAGAAAACCGGTTTTTCAAAATGAGCCCGGATCCGAAAAAGGAGTGATTTAAAGGGAGATTGGTTTTGAGGGGTTTGTCTCTCTCCATGGGGGAGGTGCTCCGACGGAGAATGTGAGGTGGGGAGAGCAGTACTTTAGGAGGATTGCCAAACCTCATATGAAATGGCGTTGCCAGATGGTATGAGTGCTCTCAACGTTCATTCAATCATACGCATGTTCGCGCTGATCGATCAATATCAGATACACAACCTGTTCCTTTTCATCAGGAAGAAAGATCAGCCGGTATTGCCGGGCAATTCGTGTAGACTTTTTGCCATGCAGCGAACCGGACAGCCAGCCGCCGACATGCAGCGGATCGTCTGATAGCCGGGCAAGTTTCTTGCCGAGCTCGGCAATTACTTTTGTATTGTGCCGGACCAGTGCAAAACTTTCAAGAAACGTATCGGTCCGCTTGATGACCCATGCCATCAGGCACTCTCACCAAGAAGGTCATCGACTGATGTGATTGTTTTTACTCTGCCTTGCTTAATGTCCCGATCACTCTTTTTGATGGACTCCATAGTCGCAGGATTACTCAGGATCTCGACTGTATCAACGAGGGCTTCGAGATCTTCCCGTTTTACCATGTCTGCCTGTATTTTTTTGATCTCCTGGTAGACCTGATCTATCGTGACACCAGAGCTCATGATCATACTTATGCGCTTCTTCTTATCATCATTTGGGCAGGGGAGTCTCGTGCCAACCCCCCCACCCTCTCGCTCCAAAATCCCATCGACCCCCCCCCCCGCATGGGGGGGAGGTCACCGGTCGACCCCTCCCCCCCCTTTGGCCGGTTTCGACCCTCCCTTATCATTTCTGGGTAGGCTGCCGGGCAGGATGCTCCTTCTGAACGACCCTAAAAGATCGTGACAGATCACGCGTGCAATATTGCGTACATCCCATTTTTGATAAGGGGGTCAACAGTCGACCCCCCCCTCACTTTATTTTTAAAACGCGGAGACCCCCCCTGCCTGGGGGTGGGGGGGTTGGTTTTGACCCCCCTTCGATCTGTGATTGGCCGCCCGGAAAAGTATGGGGGGGAGTGGGTTTACCGACGGTGACTCTGGTATGAGAGGGGGCGGGATGAGTGGGGGGGGTTGACGGTTGACCCCCCCCACGTACGGGAAGGGGGGTGGGGGGGTCGGAGGTCCACTTCCAAAGATCAATAGCGGTTTCGTTCGAGAGTAATTAGCAATTGTTTATACGCATTGATGACAATGAAAATTCATTAAAGAATCATCATGATTTCCTCTCGAACCGAATTACACGCCTTAATGGAAAAATCAATTAATTCCAATCTTCAATCAATGGAAGAAAAAGGCGAGTATTCCGAATACGCTGTAAAAACCAATATCATTGAAGCAAATTGTAGTATCACAGATATTCCATCCGTATTCGCGGATTATAAAATTCAGTTAAAACCAACCCAAGATAAATTCCTTTATGTCATGATCGTCCAAAAAGGTGCAGAAGTTTTTACTCTTTATATTGATACATTCTTAACTCGATTTTGGAAAGTTTACAATATTGAAGAAAGTAGCACAATGAATAAATTCATTGAGCAATTTACGAATAATCTTTTAAAAATTGATTCTCTTTGGATGCCGCATCAGATGCTCAATACGTTAGAGAATTTATATACGAATATTGGTTTTTCAATAAAATTTAAACAAGAAGTATTAGAAGAAACAGATTTATCAGAGAATGATATTTCACAACTAACGATGCGACTTTGGTCAAAAGGATCAAACCCCGCAAAAGCAATTATAACATTATTGGAAGAAAATGGCTATCCAACCACTAAGACATCAACGAGATTATTAAATATCGAAGATTCTGAGATAAAATTTTTAGATGAAGTTTTTTTTGATGGAAAAGTGACTGTTGCTAAAGGAACAGACATCGAAGAGCACATCCGATTTGTTGATCATATCATCGATGACTATTCAGAGAAAATGACTAGAGTTGAAGAAAAGCGAATGTATCTCGAATCAACATCATTTGGGTTTAAAAATTATGGCTATCCGTTTGAGATAAAATTTTCACAACCTCAAAAAATTGAAAAAATTTCTAATAAACTAATCAATTCTACAAAACCTTTCAGATTATGGGGTGTAATTCACGACAAAGAGGACAATTTCTTAAGAATTGCTGGTGTGGATACACATACGGGTGACAAATTTAACATGGATATTATGTCGGAGTTCATTAGAGTTTATCTTCCGAAAAATGCCTGTGGAAATGTCATTTTTAGATTATACACAAATTTACAGCATTCATTTGATCCGGGGGTGATAATTAATGACGAACATGGACACTTATTCTGACCATCTTGATGTTGTAAATTCGGTCCTTAGTCTCGCATATAATTTGGAATCATATCCAAATCACCTTTTTAAAGCAGGATATTCAATTTCTCGCATAGAGCCACGTTTCAATGTAAATGGAACATTAAACCCGGATATTTTATTCACCTCGCCAAATCGAGGTTTATTATGCGAGTGTAAAAGTGGTGGACAACATATCGGTCCAAATCTACATAGGTATTCAGAGATCACAACCAGACATCTAATTGAAAAAGGAATTGATATTTTAAAAGAACCATTCATACTGGATGTTGGAATTTTTGGAAAACGCAATCTTGAATTATTAAAGGATCGATTAAAAAAAGATGGTATTAATTACCCACAAGTAATGATCGATGAGATTATTCAAAGGCGTTATGGCGATAATTTCAAAGATAAAAAACTTAAAACATTTTTCAATGAACCGGTTGCTGTTTATGGTCAGCCATTGAATATTCTCAAATTCTCTGTCGATAGGTCTGATAAAAAAATTGCACCATTTATTTTTAACTCATTAATTGCATGGTCTGTTTTAGGTCGAAAAACATTTACACCAAGAGAATTAGCAGAAAATTCAATAGACACTCTCTGGAATAGTATGGATACAAAACTTCAACAAGCATTGACAAAAAAAATTAAAAATTTTTTAAGATATTGTAAATCCCGAGAATTATCAGCATATTTACAAAACCGTGATGATGTTTGGACAATTGAAATTAATGACCATTGGAAGAGTCGGAAACGGTTTAGTGAGGATTGTGATAAACTAATAGAAAATCTAGCTCAAGTTTCAATTTGGGAATATATTTCCAATGGCGATGAATCGTAGATCATCACTTCATACTAGATAAAACGTTTTTTTCTCCAGTATCCCCTCATACTCGAAGAACCCTTTGGATTCATTTCAGGTTCGTGGTGCACCACCGTTGGCTCCCCTCATCCTTTATAATCATGATGGTCGTATATTAGACACATCAACGATGTTGTGTCGTTGTATATCGATGCACCTGCGACGGTAAAGCGCGGGAGCACATGCGCGGGGGATGCGTTTCGAGCGCATTCCCGCATGCGAATAGTATAGCATACCATATCGTAGCAATACGATACCAAGACCATACGAGAGGATACCATATGATTTTAGTACCAGATACCAGCGTCCTTATTGACGGGCGCATAACATCCATGATAAAGGCCGGTGAATACCAGGGTGCAACAATAATCGTCCCGGAAGCGGTGATCGCCGAACTCGAGGCGCAGGCCAATAACGGCCGCGAGATCGGGTTCGCGGGACTCAATGAACTCCAGCAGCTCTGCAAGATGGCCGAAGAGAAGACCATTGAACTCAAGTTCTCCGGCATCCGCCCCTCGCTCGAGCAGGTGAAGCTCGCAAGCGGCGGCGAGATCGACGCCATGATCCGGAGTATTGCCATCGACAACAAGGCACGGTTCATCACAAGCGATAACGTGCAGGCCGAAGTGGCCCGGGCAAAAGGGCTCGATGTCATATTCTTAAAAGCCCAGGTCACCGATTTCGGACCGCTCGCCATCGACCAGTTCTTTGACGAGCACACCATCGCCGTGTATCTCAAGGAGCGCATCTCGCCCCGGGCCAAGAAGGGCTCCATCAACGACATGAAACTCGTGAAGATCCGCGACGCGCCCACGAGCGAATACGAGCTGCGCATGATGGCGCAGGAGATCCTGGAGCGGGCCAAGCGCGATCCCGACGGGTTCATCGAGGTCGAGAAACGCGGCATCACGGTTGTCCAGATCGGCTCCATGCGGATCGCCATTGCACGCCGCCCATTCTCGGACGGCATGGAGATCACCGCAGTCCGCCCGATTGTTGACGTCTCCTTAAAAGACTACGCCAAGTCCGAGATCATAACGAAGACCATCGTGAGCGAGAAACGCGGCATGCTCGTCATCGGATCGCCCGGTGCTGGCAAGACCACGCTCGCCCAGAGCGTTGCCACCTTCTTGTCCGACAGCGGCTACATCGTCAAGACCATGGAAGCCCCGCGGGAACTTCAGGTCCCGGACCAGATCACGCAGTACACCACGCTTGATGGCAGCATGGCAAACACCGCCGACGTGCTCCTGCTCGTCCGGCCCGACTTCGTCATCTTCGACGAGCTCCGGAAGCCCGAGGACTTCACGGTCTTCTCCGACATGCGCCTTGCCGGCCTCGGCATGGTCGGCGTCATCCACGCCAACGGCGTGCAGGACGCTGTCCAGCGCTTCAGCGACCGCGTGGACTTCTCGGTCCTCTCGCAGGTCGTCAACACCATCGTCTTTGTCAAAGAAGGCGTCATCACCAACACCTACGATGTCGGGTTCACCATCAAGGTGCCCGAGGGCATGGATGTCGAGATGCACCTCAGGCCCGTCACCACGGTCACCGACCACGAGACCGGCGAACTCGTGCTGGACATCTTCCGGTACGATGGCGAGACCATCGTCATGCCGGTCATCGCCGCCCCCCCGCAGGCCCCGGCACCACGCTACACGCAGCCCTCACCCGTCCAGGTCCAGCACGTGGGCCAGCCGGTTCCCGCATCCGGGACCTACCGTGCCCCGCAGGCACCACCGGAAACCCCGCACAAGGAGCGGGAGAAGGAGAGCGACGAGCGGCCCGGCTGGAAACTCAACGAGAAGGAGATCCAGCGTGAGATCGGGCGTTACACCGACGGGTTCGTGGACGTCCAGATGCTCTCTGACACAAAAGCCGTGGTCTACATCGATGACAAGGATGTCCCGGCAGCCATCGGCAAGGGCGGCAAGAACATCTCCGGCATCGTCAACAAGCTCGGCATCGGCATCGACATCAAGCCCCGCTCCGAGTTCGACCGGCAGTCGGCCCAGCCGCAGAAATCCGACGAGGAGATCAATCTCGGCGGCGGCCTGAAGATCCAGACCGACAAGAAGAACTTGACGATCATCGCCCCCGGCGAGAGCGGCAAGATCGTGGACGTCTTCTCCGGTAAGGAGTACCTCTTCACCGCAACCGTGAACGAGGAGGGCGAGATCCATCTTGCCAAGAACTCCAGCATTGCGCAGGAGATGATCCGGCGCTACACGAACAACGAGGTCATCAAGTTAAGGCCGGTATAACATTTTTCAGGATGGTGCATGCAAGTGAGTCAGTTCGATCTACCAGCGTTTGAAGAAGAAGCGCACGAGAAGTGGACTCATTCGTTCGAGTCCAATCCCTCGAAACTCGAAAAGTTCTACATCAATGTCGCGTTCCCGTACCCGAGCGGTGCCATGCATGTGGGTCATGGCCGGACCTACATTGTGCCGGACGTGATCGCACGGTTCTGGCGGATGAAGGGCCGGCAGGTGCTCTTCCCGATGGCGTTCCACGTCACGGGCGCTCCCGTGGTCGGCATCTCGAAGAGGATCGCGAACAAGGACGAGAAGACGATCCGGCTCTACCGGGACCTCTACCGTGTGCCGCAGAACGTGCTCGAAGGATTCACCGAGCCCTTAACCATCGTCAAGCACTTCGCAGCCGAGTACCAGCGCGTGATGACCGCCTGCGGGCTCTCGATTGACTGGCGCCGCCGGTTCATCACGGTTGACCCGAGTTACTCCAGGTTCATCGAGTGGCAGTGGCAGCACCTCTACGAGGCCGGCCACGTGATCAAGGGCGCCCACCCGGTCCGGTACTGCACGGTGGACGACAACCCGGTCGGCGACCACGACCTGCTTGAAGGCGACAAGGCCGAAGTGATCAAGTTCACGCTCGTCATGTTCCGGTACGGCGACGCGTTCATCCCGTGCGCCACCCTCCGGCCCGAGACCATTCACGGGGTCACCAACCTCTGGGCCAACCCGACCGTCACCTACTTGAAGGCCATCATCGACGGCAAGGCCTGGATCGTGAGCAAGGAAGCCGCCGAGAAGCTCGCACTCCAGGACCACACGGTCGAGATCAAGGAAGAGATCAAGGGCAGCGACCTCATCGACAAGAAGGTCAGCCACCCGCTCTGCGGCGAGATCCCGATCCTCCCCGCCGGGTTCGTGGACCCAGACATGGCCACCGGCATGGTGATGAGCGTTCCCGCCCACGCCCCGTTCGATTACATTGCCCTCCGCGATCTCCAGCAGGCCGGCAACTACAAGGACATCAAACCGATTCCCCTGATCAAGGTAGAGGGATACGGCGAAGTCCCGGCCCAGTTCGCAGTCGAGAAGGCCGGCATCACAAACCAGATGGACAGCCGGATGGATGCCCTCACGCAGGAGATCTACTCGGCCGAGTTCAGTAAGGGAAAACTCTTCGAGAAGTACGGCGGTAAGCCGGTCCGGGTTGCCCGCGACGATGTCGCAGCCCTTATGACCGAGAAGTACGACTCAGTCGTGATGCACGAGTTCGATTGCCGCCCCGTGGTCTGCCGGTGCGGCAACAAGGTGAAGGTGAAGATCCTCCACGACCAGTGGTTCCTGAAGTACAGCGACCCGGTATGGAAGCAGGAGGTCAAGGACCAGCTCACGGACATGGCGCTCGTGCCCCCCGAGGTGAGGGCCGAGTTCGACCGCACGGTGGACTGGCTCAAGGACTGGGCCTGCACCCGTCGTGTCGGCCTTGGCACAAAGTTCCCGTGGGACACCACGCAATTGATCGAGCCGCTCTCGGACTCGACCGTGTACATGGCGTACTACACCATCGCCCATAAGATCAAGGAGATCGACTCCAAGCTCCTCACCCCAGAAGTCTTTGACTACATCTTCCTTGGCAGGAAGTCAGAAGACCTCCCCGAGAAGAAGAAACTCGATGCCATGCGGGAAGAGTTCCTGTACTGGTATCCCTACGACTTCCGGTTCTCGGCCAAGGATCTCATAAGTAACCACCTCACCTTCCAGATCTTCCACCATGCAACGGTCTTTGATGGCCAGAAGAACCTGATGCCGAAAGGCATGGTCGTCTTCGGCATGGGACTGTTGAACGGTGCCAAGATGTCGTCTTCCAAGGGCAACGTCTTCCTCTTAGAAGACGCGGTCACGGAGTTCGGCGGCGACACGGTCAGGATGTTCTTAATGGGCAGCGCCGAGCCCTGGCAGGACTTTGACTGGAGGAACGAACTCGTCCTCTCCACCAAGAAGCAGATCGAGCGGTTCTACAACACCGTGATGGAGACAAAGGACGCGAGCGGCGAGCCGCACGACATCGACCGCTGGCTGATGAGCCGGCTCCAGGCCCACATTGCAAAGACCACCGAGGCGCTCGACAACTTCCAGACCCGGCAGGCCCTGCAGGAGTCCTACTTCGGGATCGAGACCGACCTGAAGTGGTACCGCAGGAGACTGGGCAGGGACTGCGATGGCTCACGGGAGCTCCACGAGCTCTGCTCTACTTGGGTCCGTCTCCTCTCCCCGTTCATCCCGTTCACGGGCGAACACCTCTGGAAGGAACTTGCCGGGGAAGGCCTCATCTCGTTTGCCCCGTGGCCGGTGGCGGATCAGAAACTCGTCAATGTCAGGGCAGAACTGGCCGAGGAACTTCTGGCCCGGACGGTCGAGGACATCGAGTCGATCCAGAAACTGATCCAGATCACGCCGAAAGCGATCACCATCGCCCTTGCCCCGGCCTGGAAGTACCAGATCTTCCAGACGATTGCCGCGGCAACCGACCGGAACACGGTCGTCAAGGAGATCATGAAGGACGAGTCCATGCGGAAACGCGGCAAGGATGCGACCGATGCGGCGAAACAGTGCACCACGCTCATCCACCGCCTGCCCCCGCACGTGGTCGAACCGGTGGCAAAGGAGCCCGTCAACGAGCGGCAGGTCTTCGAATCGGCAAAAACATTCCTCGAAGGGGAGTTCGGCGTCCCGGTCCATATCGTTGAGGCGGAAGGCAGCGGTCACGTGAAGGCACTGACCGCCCTGCCGTTCAAGCCGTCGATCATTATCGAATAATTCTTTTCCTTTTTTCTGTATTCAGCACGCTGATCGTGCCAGAGCCACATCAGCAACGGATCCAAAAGAACCCGGTCATTCCACCGGATCGCCACGGTACCCGTTTGCGGCAAGGATCGCCAGAACCGTCAGGCTCCATGCGCGATCCCCCTCACTCCCCGGCATGGGGGTGTTCGGGACGGTATGCTGTTGGGGGATCGGGTGGGGCAGGCTGGCAATCTTCTCCTTCCAGAGCAGGGCAAGGGTCTCATCATGGGTCTGGAGATCGTAACTCCCGACCACCTTCCCCCGCAGGACACCGCTCGCGACATCGTGTATCAGCATCCGGTAGCAGCGGAACGCCCGGCAGACCGGCGGGCGGGTGGAATAGATGGCGCAGACCGATCCTTCACCTTCCTTATCCGGGCGCAGGAACGGGCAGGCCTTCTCCCCTGCATCGAAAACTCCCCCTGTCATTTCAAACTCGTCGGCAATCTCATCGGCAAATGCCGGCTGGACATGCACCGGAAAATGCTCGCCGGTGAGCCCGTACCGGCAGTAATAATCGGAACCGGTCACCTGCCGTTCGATCCGGATGAATGCCCCAAAACTCCGGCAACACTTCCCGCACCCGTTGCATACGAACTCTGCCATGTACCTGTACCAGTCTCCACGCGGGGGGATGATAAATTCTGGGTCATTGGTAAAGAAAAGGGGATCCAGCTAACCTCAAAGGGATGATGCTCTCATCCGTACACGTCAATTGGTATAACTCCGGGGTTCAATAAAAAGATATAACGGGGCATGACATCCTTCTCCGGATCAATCATGTTCACCGGTTCCCGTATCCGAATCCCCGCACTGGCACTCGTCCTTGCCGTATGTCTCGTTGGCACCGTGGCTGCGACAAGTCTCGGTATCGACTGGAAGCAGGCCCCCGTCATCTCTGGCAATACGTTCTCGGGGGTTTCGCTGAACCCCAATGCATCCATTGTATTCACCGGGGGCGGCCAGCTGCTGGTCCGCAGCTGGGACAACGTGCATCACTGGGGCGGGCCGGCCGGGTTCGATGCAGCCATCAGTCAGGACGGCAGGTATGTGGTCACGGGTTCCAACCATGTGGTGACAATGTACCATCCGGATGGCCGGCAGATCTGGTCGCGGATCATGAACGGCGAGATCCAGGCCCTTGCGATCTCCCGGAACGGAACGTTTGTCATCGCAACCGATAATCTGGGCAACTACCACACAATTGCCCCCAACGGGGATTTCTACGCCATGAACAGGTCCGATGACATGGTGAAACAGCTTGCCATCACCCCGACAAGCGACCTGGTGGTTGCCACCACGCATACCGGGATACGGTATTACTCCCCGCTGCTCAAGCCGGTCTGGACCGACAACCGTTCCGGCAGCCTCGACGAATACATTGTGATCTCCGCTGACGGTGAGACGATCATCACGGCCGGTGGCACGCGCCTCTCATCGCATACAAAGAGCGGGGAGCTCAACTGGCAGGCAGACGTGACCGATGCGGCGATCAACGATATTGCCTGCAATGAGGATTGTTCGATCATCATCACCGGCAGCCAGGACAATACCGTTCGCGGGATCGACCGGTACGGGACGGTGCGCTGGGAGTTTAGGACCGGGCAGTGGCCCAACGCGGTTGCATCCTCGTGGAACGGGAACGTGATCGCGGTGGGTGCCAATGAAGGCACCCTGTATCTTCTCGATCACGGCGGGTCGCTGCTCACGAAACGAAAGTTCGACAGCCGTATCCAGCCGCGGACGCTTGCCGTGAGCCGTGACGGCACAAAGGTCGTCACGGCTGACCAGTATTACCTGTACGGCCTGAATGTTCTGGGTATGAACGGCGACACGTCCGATACCGCCTTTGCTGCTGCCACGCTCAATCCGGTTCGCACGACCGTGATTCCCACCACAGCCCCACCACCGGAAGTCACGATGACGGAAGAAGCCCGGCCCACGACAACAACCGTTCCGGTGACCACCCAGAAATCGCCTTCAGGTGCATGGATGGGACTCCCCCTGATTGCCGGCATCCTCTGCAGTCTGGCGAGGACCCGGAGATAATCCCGCCGGCCCGGGCGCCAGAACACTGGGTTCACAGAAAAGAATGCAATAAAAGAAGAGGATGTGATAACGGGGAAACCGGACCTTCGGCCATTTGTTCCCGGTGAGACTCTTTCGGAAATCGCTGTGTGCGGTTCCCCGGAAAAACCAGAAGATCGTCTGTCCCGAAGAACATTCCGGCTTTCGCAACCGTACCCGGTGAGCAGGGTGACTAGGGTTACTCCACACCCTTGGTCCGCTTGACCCGCTCCTTGGTGGAGAACCCGGTCACGGCATCGAGGAACTTCCGGAAGCGCTTGTTGGTGTCCATGATCACGTCATCCGCTGCCGTTATATCGGACTCGGTATCGATGATGACCGTCTTTCCCCCGTCTCCGCACGTGACATCCAGCCGCTTGAGCGCGCCAAAAACAATCCGGTACCCCTTCTCTGTTTTCTTCGGTTCCACGCCAAAACAGGCCTTCAATTCCGCAATAGCACGTGTCTCAAGATCTTTTGTCAGCCCGCGTTTGATGGGATACTCTTGCATAATACTTTTTTAGTACGCTCGTGTATGTTAATCTAATGACGGCAGATGCTCCAGAGTGTTGTACCAAGATTCTTTCAACGCTTGGTACGGTCCACGAGGACCTTGTGGAAATTACCCAAACGAAGGATCTCAATATCATATCACAGCCGATCCCGGAGAACGGGGCGATCCTCATGGGCTTTCCCGGAAGCGGGCTCGTCGGGACCATTGCCCTCCAGTATCTTGTCGAACAGCTCGAGTTCAAGCAGATCGGTTCCATGAACTCCCGCTACTTTCCACCGCTTGCGATGATGAGCAAGGGTCTCATCAACGATCCGGTACGAATCTACGCAAAGCAGACGGACGCCTACTCCCTTGCTGCCATCGTGGCCGATATTCCCATCGCACCCCCGATCTGTTACGAGATCTCGAACGCGATCATGGAGTGGCTGGCGCCCTTCAAACCCCGGGAGGTGCTCACGATTGCCGGTATCGTGACCAATGAACCCGAGAAGCGGGTCTTTGGTGTGGCAACCACGCCGGACGCGCTCAAGCGGATCGAGGACCACACGCTGGTCCTCCCCATCGGGAGCATCTCGGGCATTGCATCAAGTATCCTCACGGAATGCAAGTCCCGGAACATCCCTGCGGTCGGGTTGCTGGGTGAGACCATCAATGCGCCGGACCCGCGGGCATCGGCAGCCACCATCGAGGTGCTCAACAAGATGTACAATCTTGCCCTCGATATCCAGCCGCTGATCGACCAGGCCGTGGAGATCGAACAGACCATGGGAAAACTTGCCGAGGAAGTACAGCAGTCGTCAGACGCTACCCCCAAGAAAGATCTGCCGATGTACGGGTGACCTGAGATGAAGTGCGCCGCATTAACCAGTATCTCTCCCGACCTTATCCGGGATCTCAAGGCAGGAAGACCGAGAACGATTGAGCTGCAGAGCACGAACAATATCATCACCATCGCGAGTGTTGAACCGGGCCCCGAGACCCATATCTTCATGACCTCGATCGATATCGAGGATCTCTCCGCGGGCGACGCCGGGATCTGCGTCTTTTTGCTTGCGACCAGCATCTCGATGAAGCGGATCGTGGAGTACTCCCACGGGGGGATGATCTACGAGGAGCGCGAGCGGATGTCTGCAAGGGTGCAGGTCAGGTTCTGCGCAACCTCGGTCATCAAGGAAGTCTTCCACGAGGGCCTGATGGAGCCCACGGAAGTCGAGGTGCTCAAGTCTTCGTGTTACCACGCGGGATGATTACAACTTTTTTTATTCTTTTTTACATCAGTGAGACAGAGTCAGAACAGGGCAGAGGTACCGTGCGAAATACTCCCCGAAGGGCGGTATGAGCAGGGAAAGAATGCCGGCCCCGGTATTCTTCGGGCGAGCGATCGTCCGGAGAATTGGCCGGGAGAGGAAAATACCTGTTTTGATCGAAGGTCTACATCGGTTTATCGTTGAAGACTGAAGGCCGAGATCCCCGACAGGGAGATACTAGCTTTGATCTGTCACTCTGCAACGTAGGGCCTCTGAACGGAACCTGCCCCCATCCGCCCGGGAGGCCTGGTACCTCAAAAATTTTTTAAATTAGTATTTTCTTCGTACGGCCATGATTCCAATCCCGATTGCGCCGATGATGACCGCTCCTTCCAGCGGGGAGGCCGGTACAGTAGTCGGGGTGTCCACCCACTTGGTGGGTACTGTTATAGTACTGACTCGTGTAGTCCGGACCGTGGTTGGTGCGGTTGTCGGGGCTGCTGTTGGGGCAGTTGTTGCAACGGTCTTCGCTTCCAGGACCGCATCATAGGACGTTGTGCCACCGTTCGTGACTTTTGCAGTTCTCATCCAGTCGGTATACCCCTCTTTCTTGATGATAAGTTTGTAGCTCCCCACGTCGAGGTCATTAATGGTGATAGGAGTTGTTCCCTTTATGGTACCATCAAGGAGGACGGATGCACCGGAGGGAGAGGAGGAGAGATCGAGACTGCCGACTGCATCTGAGGTGATCCCGAAATCAAGGTCACAAGTGGCGATATCATAATTGTCCATAATACAGACTTCATAGTCATCATCCACCTCTTTGTTGTCAAGGTTAAATTCTCCCGTGACTTTGGTTGTTGAAGGGGCTTCAACATCCATTGCGGAGATATTCCCGTGCTCATCGTGGTGCAGGTATACTTTTTCGACATCCCCAAGACCTGAACCCACAATAGTAAACTTTACACTATCGTTGTTGGTCCGGGCTTTCGCGGGGGAGATGGAGGTGAGTTTCATCTGGGGCCGGACAGAAAACGCCGAAGTCGCTTTTACCTGACTGTCTGGGTTGATAACAACGAAATACCATGACCCCACTTTCATGCCGTTTAATTTGGTGGCAGTAAGCTTACAGACAATCTCAGTGCCGGTGTGGGTTTCGATACTTGATACGGTTTCATTATCCTCGCCGGATTTCATCAGGAGGACCGACACGGTCGAGTTAAAGTCGGTACCGGTGATGGTTATCGTGGTGGTTTTACCCTGGTAACCTGCTTCCGGACTGAACGAAGAAATTGATAACGCTGCGTTAACGGGCGCTACCAGGAAAAATATCAGTACCATACTTAAAAGACATAAGAACAAGCCGGGACGTTTCATTCTTTCTCCCCTCAACGATTTATCAGATAAATAATACTTCGACCACCATGGGAAAATTTTAAACTCATGGCTCAGATGATAAACTCAACTTCGCAGTAAATAATATTGTTCATTTTGTTATGATCTCCCTGAATACTGGATCGGGGATATCAGGTATCCACAACATAACAGTGATCTTTCGGGATAACGTTCATCCGTAGAGATGTCTCTATGGGAAGAGTGATATCATCTTCACCAATTCCGGATATCTCGGATCCGAAAAATGAGACCGGATACCCCGGCCGGGTTTTCAGTGAAGCAGATTAATTATCCCCAAGCACGAAAACTAATGGCACATACGCCCGTGGGCCTGTGGCTTAGCTTGGACATAGCGCCGGGCTTCTAACCCGGATGTCGGGGGTTCAAATCCCTCCAGGCCCGTTTTTGTTCTTCTCCTGCTGATTCCTGATCGCAGCTTCTCTTCCTTGCAATGAACACTCATACGTTCCGGGGATCTGCAAAGCGGAGAAGAATGGTTTTGATTACTCTCCGCGATTACGCAAAAGCCTGGGCCATTTCACAAGGACAAGTGTCCCGCACAGGGCCAGCACACCTGCCATGAGATCGGTTATCGGGTTGTACGTTGGCGCAAAGAATGCTGACGGAAGAGAGGACACTCCGAAATAGAGTAGGTGTATGCCCATTCCCCCGAGCAGGATCGCGGTGATGATCCGGGCAGCGCGAGCTCTCTCATCCGGCAGGAATGCCACCCGGCGTTCCGGCCTGCTGAGAGTCCACAAAGCAATGATGAGGAGCGATGCACCCGCAAACACCCACTCCGATGGGCTGGAGACCTCAAGCCAGAAGTAATGCCCGACATAGTCCGGGATGATAAATACCGGGAACGGACCCATGAGCGGGAAGTACCACGTGGAGGGGACTGACCACATGGCATCAAGGATCTGGTGCGAGAAGACGGCACACGCGAATGCGATGCCAAGAAGGGTGTGCCGGTATTTCCAGAGTACCAGGGCAGATGCAACAATGACTCCACAAAAAAACAGGGAGTGCCCGATGGTCCTGCCGGATCCCAGAACACCGGGAATCAGCATGGCGAGCGATTTGTCGATGAGATCGGGAAGGATTGCGCCAAGGATACAGAGGGGAAGTGCCCGCCGGTCACGCGTCTGGTGCCAGAATCCTGCACCTATGAGGGCCCCACAAAAGACGTGGGCGAAGACGAACATGTAGTGATCCGTTGTTTATGACCGCATATAGGATCTTCTTCGCGTTTCGGGAGCGGAAGTCCATACCCGGCACCGGAGCTGCACCACAGCAGGAAAACCGGACCCATGGTGGACCGTATCCGTAAATGATCTCATCCACGGATTTCCCCGGATCAAACGAAGAGATTTAAAAAAGATTACTGGGGATCCTGCTCATCCGCAGGTTCCTCATCCAGCGGCTTCTGGAGGATCTGGACATCGGCAATGTTGTGCTGGCGCAGTGCCAGTTTCTTTGCCTTGAAGATGTTCTTGCCATCCTTACCGATTGCAATACCGCGGTCCTCATCCCGGACTTCCACGGTAACGGTCTGTTCCTCGGGCTCGCCTTCAAACAGGATGGAGGTGACCTGGGCTGGCAGGAAGCAGTTCTTCAAGAACTGCTCGGCATTGTTGTTGTATTCCACGACCTCGATCTTCTTGCCCATGACTTCGGATGCTTTCTTGATCGAGGCGCCCTTCTTGCCGATCGCAAGTCCCATGTCGCCGGGGTTGATGACGAAGATCAGTCTCCCGTTGCGGTCGTCCACAACACAGTCGCGGCTTCCCGCGCCGGTCAGGCTCTCGAACTGGGAGATCAGGCGCATACAGTCTTCGGTCAGTTTCACTTCAACCATAGCATACCCCCGCTTCAGGCCCTCTTGAGGGAGAGGATATCTGACTCGCCCGGGGTTACGATGGCAAGGGTGCTGACCATGAACGGCTTACCACAGGCCTTGCCGAGTGCCACGCTGGAACCCTCGAACGTGTGGATGAAGAGGTTCTCGTAGTCGCCAAGTTTTGACTTGAAGGAGGCAGGGCAGTTGCCGGCAACGACAACCATCTGGGCTTTGCCTTCCTTGATGCACTTTTCGGTGTTGTTCTGGCCAAGAATTACATTTCCTGTCTTGATGGCTCTTCTGAGTGATGCATTAAAATCCATGTACAATTCCTCGTAAGTTTCTAAAGTTAATTGTCGTGTTGTCTGACTGCGATCAGTTTCACATCGCCGGTTCCCAGCTGGATCGGCTGGCCAACGATCACATTCTCAGTCACGCCGCTCAGTTCATCAACTTCATTTGCGACGGCCGCGTCGAGCAGGTGGTTGACGGTCACTTCGAATGCTGCACGGGAGAGAACACTCTCCTTCTCGCCGGCAATTCCGTGACGACCGATCTGCTTGACTTCGCCTTCCATGCACATCATGTCGGAGACGAGCATGAGGTGCCGGACATCCACAGCGATACCCTGCTCATTGAGCGTGGAGACCGCTTCGTGGATGACGGCGTTTCGCGCTGCCTCGATACCGAGAACCTGCGCAATCTCGCTGATGTTATTGGTGCGGGTCCGTGTGGTGTCCACGCCAACGACATCAAATACGTCTTTAAGGTTGGATCCTTCAGTATAAAGTATATACTCCCCGGTTTCTTTCCTGACGACAACCCGGAGGATGTCATCGATACCCTGCACGATCACGTTCCTGACGTGCTCGGCGAGCTGGAAGAGATTCTGGTAACTCTCCTTATCCTTGGGCGAGAAGGTGATCGTTGCTGCTGCCTCGTCGATCTCGTGCTCGAAGTCACGGTAGTGACGGCGGTCGCGGATCTTCTTGGGGGCAACTTCCATGATCTCTTCAGGGGAGATCTTGCGCTTGTCACAGACCTTTGTGTTCAGGTGGACGATGACATGCATGTTCTCCATATCGGTGGTGATGTCACCGAACTCGTGGAGCGGGGCGGCCTCGATCTGCCAGCTGACTTCCCGGGCCCGGTCACGGTCACTGCCGAAATCGGGCTCCAGGAAAACGGTCATCGTTGGCGTGCTGGGCTCCTTTCTAGCGTCCATGATCTCGATGAGACGCGGGAGACCCAGGGTAACGTTGATCTCGGCGACACCAGCGTAGTGGAACGTACGCATCGTCATCTGGGTGCCGGGCTCCCCGATGGACTGGGCCGAGAGGATCCCGACTGCCTCGCAGGCCTCAATCCGGGTGCTCTGGTACTCGGCGAGGACACGTTCAAGGATCTGCTTGAACTGCGTGTCGGTGATCTCTTTCTCGGATAAGAACTTCCGGAGCTGGTCCTTGGTCTTCTGGGGGAGGGCTGCTGCCTCAACCTTCTTGTCGTACTTTTCTGCGAGAGGCATCTTATACCTCCTCCTTGAGGATAGCCTCAACGATACCCTTCACATCGACCGGGTCCCCGAATGCGCTCTTGGTCGGGTCCGTGCCATCCTCTCCATATTCGAACTGGATGATGCGGCCACCGGTGGATCTGACCGTGCCGTCGTATGCCACCTTCAGGTCCTGCAACGCATTGATCATCCTGCGCTGGAGGTACCCGCTCTGGGACGTACGAACGGCCGTATCGACGAGACCTTCACGGCCACCAATGGCGTGGAAGAAGAACTCGGTCGGGTTAAGCCCGCCCTTGTAACTGTGCTGGATGAACCCGTGGGCATCCGAGCCCCGGTCACCCTTCTTGAAGTGCGGGAGCGTCCGGTCATCGTAACCTCTGACGATACGCTCACCACGGACGGACTGCTGGCCGATACAACCGGCCATCTGGGTCAGGTTCAGCATCGAACCACGGGCACCGGAGACTGCCATCAGCACCGCGCTGTTCCCAAGACCAAGGTGACGACCGGCGATCTGACCGGTCAGGTCACGGGCCTTCCCGAGTACCTGCATGATCTGCATCTCGAGGGTCTCCTCGATGGTACGCCCGGGCATCGGTTCGAGCTGGCCGTCTTCATAGATCTTGATACGGCGGTCAACATCGAGTGCTGCGTTCTTCAAAACCTCATCGATCTGGCCGTACTCGGTCTTGGAGAGGTCTTCATCATCGATACCGAACGAGAATCCATCGAGCATGATACCGCGGATCGAGAGTTTGGTGAAGTCATCGATGAACTTCGTTGCCCGTTTCATGCCCTGCTGGCGGATGATACGGTTGACGATCTGACCGTCGAATGCACCGATTGCCTTCTTATCGATGGTTCCCATGAGGAGCTGGCCATCGATGATGCGCACGTACGCATCACGGTCGCACGTCTCCTTCATGCAGACATCGCAGTTCTGGCAGGAGGTGGCCTTGAAGACCATGTTGAAATTCTCCGGAAGGATGACAGAGAAGATCTGCTTGTTGCTCCAGTATTCAACCCCATCTTCGACTTTTCCGGGAGCGGGCATGTGCTCGATACCGGTGTAGCGGAGGAGGTAGAGTGCATCTTCTTTCGTGTACCAGCGCATCTCGTGCGTCAGCATGAAGATACCCGAGACGTGGTCATGGATACCGCCGATGATAGGACCGCCGAAACGCGGCGACAGGATGTTCTCCTGCACGGCAATGAGGATGGTTGCCTCAGCCCGTGCCTCTTCGGTCTGCGGCACGTGCATGTTCATCTCATCACCATCGAAGTCGGCGTTATACGGAGGACAGACGGCAGGGTTGAGACGGAAGGTCTTGCCTTCCATCACCTTGACGCGGTGCGCCATGATACTCATCCGGTGCAGCGAGGGCTGACGGTTGAAGAGCACGACATCGGTGTCGCGGAGGTGGCGTTCGACCGTGTAACCGGGCTCGATCATGTCAGCAACGGTGTCGAGATTGTCGGCACCGAGCCGAAGCCTGCGGTTATCGGGACGGATGACGTAGTTTGCTCCACAGGGGGAGTTGACATCGGGGCGTTCCGGACCGTTCCTCACGATCTGTTTGAGTTCCTCAATATTGTAGGCCGTGACCCGGACCGGGATCGTCATCTCGTTGGCTACTGCGCGCGGGACACCCACCTGTGCTACCGAGAGGTTCGGGTCAGGCGAGATCACTGTACGGGATGAGAAGTTCACACGCTTACCCGAGAGGGATCCACGGAACCGTCCGTCCTTACCCTTGAGACGCTGCGAGAGCGTCTTCAAAGGCCGGCCGCTGCGGTGGCGGGCCGGCGGGCAGCCAGCCACTTCATTGTCCATGTAGGTGGTGACGTGGTACTGGAGGAGCTCCCAGAGATCTTCGATGATCAGCTGGGGTGCGCCGGCGTCCTGGTTCTCCTTGAACCGCTGGTTGATACGGATGATATCCACGAGCTTGTGGGTGAGGTCATCCTCAGACCGCTGACCGTTCTCGAGGATGATCGAGGGGCGCATCGTGACCGGGGGTACCGGGAGCACAGTGAGGATCGTCCATTCGGGCCGGGCAACATCCGGGTTGATACCGAGCGGGATCAGGTCCTCGTTCGGGATCTTCTCCAGGCGGGCGCGGATGTCGGCTGGGGTGAGCTTGTGCTCCACCTTCTTGCCTTCCTCAACCATGACTTCAGAGAAGGTGGTCGGCTTCTCGAAGTTGATCTTGAGCTGCTGTTCGCCGCAGTGCGGGCAGACGCGCTCTTTCTTGACATCCTTCTCTGAGAGCAGGTCACCGGTCTGGTCGTCTTCGGTTCCGACAACCTTCTCGACTTCCTCGGGGGAGAGGAGCACACGACCGCAGGCACGGCAGGTCACACGCAAAAGTTTCCTGATGAGACGCGTGTAGCCCACGTGGATGACGGGCTTCGCGAGTTCGATGTGGCCGAAGTGGCCGGGGCACTCGCTTGCCTTCTGGTCGCAGGTCTTGCACCGGAGACCGGGGTCGATAACCCCGAGATTTAAGTCCATGAGGCCCTGGGGGTAGGGGAACCCGTCATCATCATAGGTGTCTGCCCAGATGATCTTCCTGACACTCATCTCCCGGATCTCTTTGGGCGATAACAGGCCGAACTCAATCTGTCCGATTCGTTTTGGGGATGGCATGTTACACCACGTCCTGTAATTTCAGTCTGGGTGCTATACCCATACTCTTCATCTCGTCCAGCAGGAGCTTGAACGCGTAACTCATCTCAACCGAGTAGATATCGGTCTCGTTACCGCAGGCGAGGCAGCGGGTCATGTTGCGCTTACGGTCGAGCATGGCAACCATGCCGCAGTGTGCGCAGACATATTCGTTCACCTTATCCGACTCGTCGAGCAGCCGTTCCTTGAGGGCCATGGCGGCACCGTGGCCGATCATGACATCCCGTTCCATCTCACCAAACCGGAGACCGCCTTCACGGGCACGGCCTTCTGTCGGCTGCCGGGTCAGGACCTGCACCGGGCCGCGGGACCGGGCATGCATCTTGGACGATACCATGTGGTAGAGTTTCTGGTAGTAGATGACACCGATGTAGACATCGGCCTTGAATGCCTTGCCGGTGAACCCATCATACATCACTTCCCTGCCATTGTGGGAGAATCCAAGTGCCTTTAAGCTGGCGCGAATCTTTGCTTCGTTGTCGGCGTCTTCGCTGAAGGCAGTGGCATTGATACGCCGGCCTTCGAGGGATCCGACCTTTCCGCCGATCATCTCAAGCATGTGCCCGATGGTCATACGACTCGGGACAGCGTGCGGATTGATGACGAGATCGGGCATAAGGCCGCTCTCGGTGAAGGGCATATCTTCCTGGGGTGTGATGATACCAACGACCCCTTTCTGCCCGTGCCGGGATGCAAACTTATCCCCGACTTCGGGGATACGGAGGTCACGGGTGCGGACCTTCACGAGACGGGAACTGTTCTCGCCTTCGGTGATGATGACCGTATCGACAATGCCGTGCTCGTTGCTGCGCATGGTGACAGACGTGTCACGGCGCTTCTCAACCGCGATCAGTTCTCCCGATGGTTCCTCAAGGAACCGGGGCGGGGAGGTCTTGCCGATCAGCACGTCCTTCTCCATGACAACGGTCTCGGGGTTTATCACACCATCTTCGTCAAGGTTCTTGTAGGACTCGGCACCGTGGGCACCGGCTACATCCTCTTCGGGAACTTCGATGCGGTCGATCTGGCCGCCCGGATACCTGCGTTCCTCGCCTTCATAGGTCCTGAAGAAGTGGGAACGGCCAAGGCCCCGCTCGATGGAGGCTTTGTTGAAGATGAGTGCATCTTCAATATTGTAGCCTTCGTAACTGAGGATGGCAACCACAAAGTTCTGGCCTGCGGGCCGGTCATCGGATCCGATCAGTTCAGAGGTCTGGGTGTGGGTGAGCGGTTTCTGCACATAGTGGAGCTGGTGGCCACGGGTGTCCGGGCGGAGCTTCATGTTGGCAGTACCGAAACCGAGCGCCTGCTTGACCATCCCTGCACCCATGGTAACACGGGGACTTGCATTGTGCTGAGGGAAGGGAACGTGGGCTGCACCGATACCGAGGATCAGGGAGGGGTCGATCTCAAGGTGGGTGTGCTCGGGGGTGATCTTGGAGAAGTCCATCGCGATGAGAAGGTCTTCCTCCTCCTCGGCATCGATGAACTCGATCATACCGCGCTGGACAAAGAAACTGATATCGATCTCTTTTCGTTCCAGGCGGGCGAGATCCTCGTCAGTGATGAGGGGTTCGCCATTCTTTAAGACAATGAGCGGGCGGCGGGCCCGGCCCCGGTCGGTAAGAAGGACAACATCCCCGTTGTATTCCTTGTGGGAGATATTGATCTCGGCGGCAACGGCGCCCTGTCGGCGCATGGAGCGGATTGTCGAGACGAGTGCCTTGGGGTCATCGACAAGGCCGATGAGGGCCCCGTCAACAAAAACCCGTGATTTCTTGCTCATGATTCACCCCGTATGTGCTCGACATCCAGATTATGCAGGATCCGCAGGATCTCTTCCTCATCATCGACACCCTTGCTGATCTCCACCATCTGGGCGAAGTTCTTGACAAGACCACAATTTGGTCCTTCAGGGGTCTCGCTCGGGCAGATCCGACCCCACTGGGTGGGGTGCAGGTCACGGGCCTCGAAGTGAGGCTGGGACCGGGAGAGTGGCGAGATCACACGACGGAGGTGCGAGAGCACGGCCATGTGGTCGATGCGGTCGAGGAGCTGGGAGACACCGGTCCGGCCGCCCACCCAGTTTCCTGTGGCGAGCGGGTGGAGGAGACGTTCGGTCAGCACATCGGCGCGGACCGCGGTCGCGATCGAGAGATCACGGTGACGCATGCTGGCACGTTCGAGCTGGTACTTGATATCCCGGGTGAGCCGGTTTAAGGAGATCCGGAAGAGATCTTCCATCAGGTCACCGGCAAGTTTCAGCCGCTTGTTCGAGTAGTGGTCCTTGTCGTCGATCCTGCGCTTGTTTAACACAAGGTCGAAACAGGCCTCTGCCATGCGACCGAGGAAGTGGGCCTTGGCAAGCCGGACCGAGAGGACGGCTTCCTGGTAGCCCTCGTCGCCTTCCTTGAGGTTCGCCGGCATCGAGTAGTTGAGGTGCGGCAGGAGATAATTGTCCAGCACGAACTCTGCGCGCTTGCGCTGGTAGTCGCGGGTCTGGTTGGGTGCCAGCTTCTTACCGACATACATCACACCGCCATCGACCGAGTCGCACTCGCTCTCTTCGAGGTTCTGCATCATGAACGTCAGGATGTCTTCGTCGCTCGAGACCGCGTTCACGACCTCCTGGTCGTTGGTCATGCCCAGTGCCCGCATAAGGTCCACGAACTTCAGGTGGCCTGCAACGGACGGGAACGAGACCTCGAGGAGGTTCTTCTTGTTCCGCTCCACAACCACCAGGGCGCGGTACCCGCGGAACTGGGAGAATACCTTGGCCACGTAGATGCGTTCGCTGTAGCGCTCGGTGAACTCGGTCATGATCTTGTTGGACGCAAGGTCTTCCAGGGTCATGAGCACGCGCTCCGTGCCGTTCACGATGAAATATCCACCGGGATCGAACGCATCTTCCCCGTGCGAGACCCGTTGTGCATCGTCCATGCCATACATGTTGCAGGCAAGCGATCCGACCATAACCGGTAACTGCCCGATCGTGGTGACGATCGGTTCCTGCCGGTCGTCCCCGTGAACCAGGGTCAGGCCCAGCTGGATCGGTGCCGCATACGTCAGGTTGCGCAGGCGTGCCTCACAGGGGTAGAGTTCTCCCTGTGACCCGTCGGCTTCCCGCACGAGCGGCTTCTTTACTTCAATGTTCCCGAGTTCCACCCAGACCGGGTCATTATTCTTGCCCCGGTTCTCGATGTCGGTCTCGATAACCCGCTGCTCGTTGACCACTTTCTGAAGATTGTGCTTTAGGAAATAGTTGAAAGAGTCAAGCTGGTGGCGCGCAACATGCTCCCGTGAAAAATATGCCCTCGAT